>Ga0209581_1000588_pt1 | contig 67605 bp, 63 predicted proteins | sample Coa_R2_FD_187160 | JGI IMG/M metagenome (GOLD analysis project Ga0209581, IMG submission 187160) | Surface soil microbial communities from Centralia Pennsylvania, which are recovering from an underground coalmine fire - Coalmine... | ecosystem: Environmental > Terrestrial > Soil > Unclassified ...
CCACAGCCGTGTTGTTTGCGCCGGTTGTGTTGAGCAGCAAGGCGACTGTGCCCAGGGCCGTATTGGCGCTGCCGTTGTTCAGGGCCAGCGTTCCAGCGCCCGCGCCGGTGTTAAAACTACCGGTGGTATCCGAAAAGAGCGAACGCCAGCCAAGCGCCGTATTGCCAGCGCCCGTAGTCAAAAGCCCAAGCGCATCGCAACCCTCAGCCGTTGTGAAATTCGGATAACACGGCTCCGGACCGGATCCTAAATCGTAGCCGATAACGTCCAGGTTGATTCCTTCGGGCGAGGTGGAGGAGATGTCGGAGGATTGTCCCGTGCAGGAGGCGGCGTTTTGAACGTAGGGATGCGCTTGTGGGCATGGCTCACTAAACCAGTCGCCAAAGTCGCGGTTGGGCATTTGATTAAATCTGACGATGTTCGTAACACCGCTGTCGATGGAAAAATAACGCACGCCGTTGGCCGTAGTGTTTCTCACACCGGGCGATGACCAGCTGAACAAGTCCTGCGGCCACAAATCCCGCTGGTTAGCAGCGCTCAAATGCGAGGCGAACCCCATGACTTCGTCCATTTCATGCTGAGTCAAACGCTGGGCATCGAAGTTGTTCGCGTCCACGGGCCGCGTGAACTGGTATGGCGCGGAGGCATTGAGCGTGACGATGCCGTCGTACGGTCCGCCCAGTGTGCCATGGCCGGATTCATCCGGCGGAGTGTTCAATCCAATGGAACGCCCGGCCGCGCTCGAGACATTGATGTTGGGCGATAACGCACCGACGGGCAAACTCGCGTCGGCTATCGCGTCGTTGCTCGTTTTTGCATCCGCTCGCAGAGCATTCATGTAATCGTTCCACGGAATCGTGTAATAGACGTAGCTGCTTCGAGCGATCGACCCTGCTGGAATCGGATCGCCATTGGGCAGGGTGGTTGCGTAGCGGAAAAGAATTTCAACCGTCACCGGATCGCCGAACAAGGATTCGTAAATGGAGACGGCCCGGGTAATCATCGCTTCAATGGCGGCAGCATTGGGATTGCCAGTAATGGAACTGTCGAATGTGGCATGGATGATCAATCCCTCGGTGGCGACTGTGCTTGCCTCGCGTACCTGGACATAGTTTCTCGGCCCGCTGGCAGTGTAGGGCCGCACTCGATAGTAATAAGTGGTGCCAGGTCTCAAGCCGGTTATGACGCGGCCAGTCGTGTTGCCCACATCCAGGTCGTGATAGCCGGGCAAGTAACTTTCAAACGTCGCCGTAGTGGAAACATCCAGCAAGTAGCCTCTGGCCCCCGCTGCGGGCTGCCAGGTGGCCATGAAACTGCTGCGCGTTGCCAGAGGGCCTTCGGTAACGTCGGCTTCAGTATAGTGCGGGGCTTGGGCGATTGCCGGCAACTGCGATGGATCCACCCACAGGTCATGCGTCCGGATGCCGGCTTGGAAGGGTGTCGCGCGTCGGTTCGTGTTCGCAACGTCGAGTTGGCCTGGCAAAGAGGCGACGGAACAGGAAAGTATCGATACAAATCCAACCCCTGCTGCTTTCAAACGATTCTGAAACAAAACCGGCCACCGCATCCGACTACTGTGTCCTAAAAGATTGTGATCCGTTTCGAGAAGCCAAAAATGCCTTCCGAATACCGCCAAGCCTGTCAGATTCTGCCGAGGTGGGCAATAGAATTTTGCTCGAACTTGCCTGGAGGCTTTGCGAAATGAATGGCTCTGGCATTGCCCCTGCTCACATGCGACCGCGTCGCTGATAAAACCGGTACCGTTCGAGGATCGATTCCACATACTTTCGCGTTCCGGGGAAATCGATGTTTTTCAGGAAAGTTTCCACCGAAACATCAGCGGTGGAGTTTCCGCCGCTCCATCGCTGGGCCCGGCTGGCGCCGGCATTGTACTCGGCCAGCGCGAAGGGGAGAGGATCGGATTGGGTCTCCCAGTGTTGCAAAGCCCGGTGCAAATACCAGGCCCCGGCATGAAGATTTACTTTGGGATCAAAGAGCTGTTCGTTGGAAAAATTGTGAATCCTCTCTTCGCGCGCCCATTCGTAAGCTGCTTTCTCGCTCACCTGCATTAACCCGCGCTCGCCGTGCGCACCATGTTTTTTCGGATCAAAGCGGCTCTCGCGCCATACCACGGCCTTGACGAGCATCGGGTCGAGCTGATGCTCGACGGCCACCGCGCGAATCAAAGGATCGAACCGATGAAATCGGGCCGGGCTGATCCATTCATACAGGGTGTACGCCGGGTCGCCTGAAAGCAGGGCGAGACAGAGCAAACCTGCAGCCAGCGCCAGGGCCGCGCACAGCACCAGCTTGAAAAAGAACCGTGTCACCTCAGGTTTCAAAATCTCGTGCTCCTGCCGCGCTGAACAGTTAAATTAACCCACCGCCGCTCATGGCAAAGGCCAATTACGTTCGCGTCATCATCGATCGGGCCATTCATCGCGAGCTCGATTACTCCGTTCCGGAAAACCTGGCCGGCCGCGTGGCCATTGGTGCGCGCGTGCGGGTGCCGTTTCGCGACAAGTTCGCGCTGGCAACGGTTGTCGCTGTTCCCGAAGAAAGCAATGCAAAAGGCATCCGGCCAATTGAAGCGCTGGTCGGCGATGGGCCGACGTTGAGCGCGCAGCTGCTCGAGTTGGCAAAGTGGATCAGCGCCTACTATTGCTGCCCGATTGAAACCGTCATGCGCAGCGTGCTCCCGCACGTGATCCGCCGGGCTGCGGTCGGCTGGAAGAAGCAGTTATTCGTCCAACCACGACCCACTATCGACAGCAGCGAACTGGAGAAACTGCAAAGGCGCGCTCCCAGGCAGGCTGAACTTTTGCAGGCCATCTGTCGCTTAAATGCTCCGGTCCGGGCGTCGCAGCTCCTGCGCGAGACTTCCCTGGACAACCAGGCGCTGCGCGCGCTGGCCAGGCGCGGGCTGATCGAATTGCGCGAACAGTCCGTGATCCGCGATCCGCATGCGGACGAGCAGTTCGTCCCCACCTCCAATCTCACGTTGAACCTCGAACAGGCGAGCGCGCTCAAGGAAATCATCCAGGCGCTCGACGCTCCCGGGAACGCGCAGCCGGTTTTGCTCCATGGCGTTACGGGCTCGGGTAAAACGGAGATTTATCTCCAAGCCATCCGGGCCGCTTTAGACCGCGGCCGCACGGCCATCGTTCTGGTGCCGGAGATTTCACTGACGCCGCAAACGGTGGAGCGTTTCAAGGGCCGCTTTGCCGAAATGCAGGATGCGGTGGCAGTGCTGCACAGCCATCTCTCGGAAGGCGAGCGCCACGATGAATGGCATAAGATTCACTCTGGCCGCGCCCGCATTGTGATCGGCGCCCGCAGCGCGGTGTTCGCGCCTCTTAAAAATCTCGGTCTCATCGTGGTGGACGAGGAGCACGAGACCACGTACAAACAGGAGGAAGCGCCACGGTATCACGCCCGGGATGTTGCCGTCGTGCGCGCGAAGATCGAGAAATGCGTCGTCGTATTAGGCAGCGCCACGCCGTCGTTGGAGAGCTATCACAATGCCCTGATTGGCAAGTACCGGCTGGTCACGCTGACCCAGCGGGTGGACGAAAAACAAATGCCCCTGATGCGCATTATCGATCTGCGTCAGGAACGCCGGAAGCAAAAGGCCGCCGTTATTTTGTCTGAAAAACTCGTTCAGGCTATCGGCGATCGTCTCGAAAAACGCGAGCAGACAATTCTGTTTCTAAACCGGCGCGGCTTTTCCACGTCGCTGCTTTGCAGCAACTGCGGCGAAGCGCGCAATTGTCCGAATTGCAGTGTGGCGCTCACGTTCCATCAATACCCGGCCGCGGGCGGTTCAGCTCGGCGCAGCGAGATGATGTCGGGACGCCTGTGCTGCCATCTGTGCGGGCATACGGCTGCTGTGCCCGGGAGATGTCCGGCGTGTGGGCAGGATGCCCTGATCTATTACGGCTTCGGCACGGAGAAAGTCGAATCAACGGTCTGCCAGATCTTTCCACGAGCGGTCGTGCGTCGCATGGACGCCGATTCCATGACGCGCAAGGAAGCCTATCGGGAAACGCTGCGCAATTTTCGCGTCGGTAAGATCGATATTCTTGTCGGGACGCAAATGATCGCCAAGGGTCTGCATTTTCCCAACGTGACGCTGGTGGGAATTATCAACGCCGATCTCGCTCTGCATCTGCCCGATTTTCGAGCCGGCGAACGCACTTTTCAGCTTCTCACCCAGGTGGCTGGCCGCGCCGGGCGCGGGGAAACCGCAGGCGAAGTTTTTGTGCAAACTTACACGCCGTTTAGCCCATCGATTCAATTCGCGCGACATTACGATTTCGCGGGTTACTTCCAGCAGGAGCTCGAATTTCGGGAGCGCTGCGATTTTCCTCCGTTCAAACACGCGGTGCTAATCACGGTTCGCTCGCCGCACCAGGGCCGGGCAAAACTTTCCGCCGAAACCCTGAGGCGCCGTTTAAAGGAAGCGTTGCCAGAACAATTCATCCTGGGCGAAGCCGCGCCGGCGCCGCTGGAAAAATTGCAGGGCCAGTTCCGCTTTCACATTTTGATCCGGGGCGGCGCCATTTTGCGTCTGAGCCGCCTGGTGCGCGAGACGCTCGACAAGCTGCCGCTGCCCGAAGACGTCACCGCCACTGTCGATGTGGATCCTTACCAGCTGCTGTAGCGCAGGCGTCAGGACTTTTCCGGTTTGATCGGGCTGGAGTGCGCCGCAACACACAGCCATTTGCCATTTTGTTTGACCCAAAAATCTGTCGCACGGCCGGTCTGCTCAAATGGCTTGCCGCTTTCGTCCTTGCCTTTCACGATGAAACGGGAACTGGCCACGGCGGCGTCGCCATAGACCACAATCTTAAACTGGTCGGTCACGAGCGACTCGATGGTGGAACGATCTTTTCGGACGGCCTCGAGATATTCCCGTTTGTTGATCAACTTGCCGGTCTCGCTGGTGTCGATGAACGAGTCGGCAAAGACTGTGCTCAACAGCGCAGCATCTTTGTTGCGCACGCCGCGGGTGTAATCCTCTTCTCGCGCCCGGACTTCGGCCACAGCCGCATCAGCGCGGTCGTCGGGGCTTTGCGCAGTGAGCACGCTGAATGCAGCCGCGGCTGGTAAAATGATGGCAAAAATTCGGCGGTTCATATTTACTGCAAACGGATAACCCGGGCGGTGTTGGTTGCAAGGAAACGCTGTGCGGCAACCTTTGGCAAAATTGCCGAAATCCATCGGGCGGCTACTGGTGCCGGGGAAATGGAAGGCGGCGTCGCTTGTCTTTGGTGGCCAACGCGTGCGTCTTGCCTGACCGCTTAAAAATGCTTGTGACGCTGGCGCTAAATTCGCAAAATTCGCGCGGGAACGCTGGTCGCGCTTTTTGTCCAAGCAAGGTCTTGCCCGCGCGAAACTGGAGCGGCGCAGGGGGCAACCATCTCTTCGTTGCCGCTTCCATCAATAACCGGCCGGGGACGCAGCTGGGAACAACGCTTTGGCGCCAGCAAGGTAAAAAGCATCGCTCTTGGCAATTGCGTCCTGACGAATGTGCCGGTGGCGATTCTGGATCTGTCGGGCCTCAACAGGGAACGCAACTCGCCCGAAACCGGCTCGCATATCGTCTCGTCTCACTATCTTGCGCACATCAACGGCGTCCTGGGCGCCAGCGAGATGATGAAGTTTGGAACGTTTGTCGATTGTACCCGCCAGATGCTTTGTCCCTGTATCTGCGGCATCCCGATTCGCGCTGAAATTTCGACGCGCTTTGTTGCGCGGAGTTGGCCACGCTGCGGACGTTGGCCCGCGCTTCCCTCTTCCATGATCGCAGGTCCTTCTCCGCAAACCGCAAAAGATCTGGCGCGGTGCAGCGGAAGATTATCTTTCCAAAAGCGCGAACCGTTGCTCTATTTGCGGCGCCTATGGACAATTCAGGGCGGTTGTTGCAAGTCGCGATTCCTGCGGCGGGAATTTTTCTGATGTTAGTCGGTTGCCAGGAGAAAGCAGCCACCGCAGCAAAAAACAAGGTTCGGGTCGGCTATATCGGTATCACGTGTGAAGCGCCCATTTACGCGGCTTACGAGAAGGGTTTTTTCAAGGAGGAAGGTCTCGATCCCGAGCTGGTGAAATGCAACTGGTCAACATACAAGGATGCACTGGCGCTGGGCAGCTTCGATATCACGCACCATCTGGTGATGCTCTTTCTAAAGCCGGTTGAACAAGGGTTGGATGTGCGCTTTCTCGCGGGAATCCATCGCGGATGTCTGCGTGTCCAGGCTGGAAGCAAAACCAATATTCACACGGTCGAGGATCTGAGAGGAAAACGAATTGGCGTGCCCGGCATGGGCACGCCTCCGTTTGTTTTTGCCAATCGCGTGTTTGGCGTCCACGGGATCGACGCCGGCAAAGATGTGACGTGGAAAGTCTATCCAGCCGGCGAATTGGGGCTGGCAATCGACAAGGGCGAAATTGACGCTGTGGCCGACGCGGAGCCAATCGGCAGTTTATTGATTGCGGAAGGCAAGGTCAGAAACATCGCCGACCAGATCATGGACGCTCCCTACAAGGACGAGTATTGCTGTGAAGTAATTGCCAACGGCAAATGGGTGGATGCAAACCCCGACCTGGCAGCGAGAGCGACTCGCGCGCTTCTAAAGGGCGCCAAGTGGGTGGAGACCAATCCGAAAGCGGCAGCCGTCCTGGCTGTGGAAAAAAAATATCTCGCCTCAACGCCCGAGCTGAACACTGTGGCTCTGGCCCGGTTGCGCTACGTGCCCAGCGTGCAAATGGCCGAGCAGTCGCTTCACACCGCGGCTCGCGAGATGAAAGTGGCAAAAATGCTGTCGCCCGACACCGACACCGAAGCTTTGGCCAACCGCGCTTTCATGCATCTGCCGGGCGTTACGGATGAATGGATTAAAGACCTCACAGTTGAAAAAGTGGCCGGTGGCCAGCTTTCTCCCGGCGATGACGTCCGCCTGATTGCGGCCCTGATTCAAAGTGGCGGCGCAGATTCGTGTTGCGCGCGCAAGATGCTTGATCAGCCAGACCAGGAAGCCCCGAACCTGGCCGATCCCGATAGCCCCTGTCTGAATAAGAGTGCGGTGGCGATCAAAAAGTGAGTTTCGCCAGCGGCGGGATCTGTGCCTTGAAATGATCGACAGCGACCAACGCTGTTGCGGCTTTGAGATCGAGAAGGCCCTTGTAAAATAAAGCGGGTGTGAATGCGACAGCGACTCAACCAGCCTTTGTGCAAACAGAGCCGGAGAAACTTCGCGTTCCCCGGCGAGAGAACGAATCACGATTGCCCTGGCCGATACAGCTGGCAGTCCCCTGCGCGGCTGTTATCACCTTTGGAACTCATTTGCTGTTTTCCACAGACGCGACGCCGCTGGAGAAGCATTCTTACACGCTCTTGTTTTGGGAGGTCATCGGCGTCTCAGCGGTGCTGGCGATCGCCCAGCGATTTTGGATCGGGTTGCGCCGCTGGATGCGCCACATGTGGCCCATTTTTACCGCCGCAATTTTGTGGATCGGGATCTGGGACGTCGTCACTGCCGGTTTTCGATTGCTGCCCCTTCCCTATTTTCCGGGTCCGGCCGCGGTGCTGCGCAGCTTGATCAGCGACCGCGGTCTTTTGTTCGAGAGCACCTGCCATTCACTGGCGCTGTTGCTCAGCGGATACACCCTGGGCGTTGCTGCGGGGTTGATCAGCGGGGTTTGCATCGGCTGGTCGCCATCCGTCCGTTACTGGGGCATGCCCGTTCTGAAAGTTATCGGCCCGATCCCGGCAACTGCGTGGATTCCTCTGGCCATGGTGATATCGCCTTCGGCTTTTCTTTCTGCGGCCGCGTTGGTGGCGCTGGCTGTCTGGTTTCCCGTAACGATGCTGACCGCCTCTGGCGTCTCAAACACTCGCGCTTCGTACCTGGATGTGGCCCGCACCCTTGGCGCGGGACGGCTTTATCTCATCTTTCGAGTGGCAATCCCCGCCGCGCTTCCCAACATTTTCATCGGACTGTTCATGGGTTTGGGCGCATCGTTTTTAACGCTTGTGGTCGCCGAGTCTGTGGGTGTGAAATCGGGTCTTGGCTGGTACGTGAGCTGGGCGCAGGGCTGGGCCGAATACGGTAAGGTGTACGCCGCGTTAATCATCATGGCCGCATTTTTTTCCAGCGTCATGACTTTGCTTTTCAAAGCGCGCGACCGCATGCTCGTGTGGCAAAAAGGAATCATCAAATGGTAGCGACGCCAGCCACCGAAGCAGCCGGGCTTCGGGTGAGTGAGGTTAGCAAGAGTTTTCCCGCGCCGAACGATCCGTTTGCCCGCTGCCAGGCGCTGGAAGGCATCTCGTTTTCCCTGGGCGCCGGCGAATTAGTGGCGCTGGTTGGGCCGAGTGGCTGTGGCAAATCGACGCTCCTTCGTCTGATTGCCGGGCTGGATTCCCCCGATTCCGGCAAACTCCTGGTCGGTTCACAGCCAATCAACGGTCCCAGCGCGGAGCGCGGCCTGGTCTTCCAGGATCCAAATCTTTTTCCCTGGCTGACAGTGCGCCGCAACATCGAGGCTGGCCTGGTTGCGCGCGGGTTGCTCGGTCAGAAACGCCATGAAGTGGAAGCGTTCATGTGCCTGGTTGGTTTGCAGGGTTTTGACGATTCGTATCCTCACCATCTCTCCGGCGGCATGGCACAGCGGGTGGCCCTCGCGCGGGCACTCATCAATCATCCAAAAATTCTGCTACTCGATGAACCGCTGGGCGCGCTGGACGCCTTTACCCGAATACGAATGCAAGACGAAGTGCTTCGGCTCTGGCAAGCGCGCCGCACCACGATATTGCTCGTGACTCACGACATCGACGAAGCCATCTACATGAGCGATCGCATCATGATCATGACCCAGCGCCCGGGCCGAATCGATCGCGAAATCCAGATCGACCTTGCCCGCCCCCGCGATCGTACCGGCGAATCGTTCCTGCGATTGCGCAACCAGATTCTGGAACACCTGCATCTGGCCGGCAAAGGCAGCGGCGCGTAGAGCCGGGGGGGCTGCGTCCCGGCGCCGTCTGCGCAACTCCATTCTGCGGCGGGCCGCAAGCTGCATCGCCTGAGAAACAGCCGGCAGTCGGGTTCGAACCGACGACCTGCTGATTACAAATCAGCTGCTCTACCAACTGAGCTATGCCGGCGCGAGAAACTATTGGAAGTTCGCAACATTAGCAGGCAAACGCGCGAAAGTCATTGGAAGTTTGCAACTGGCCAAAACGTTGCTTCGGGTTGTGGAAGAAGCGAGGCGCGCGAAAAGGTGGAGCGCTCAGCTGTTGCATTTCGACCGTTCGGTTTGATTTGGGAAGGTTTTTGCACGGCGCAGGTTGCCTGGTTGTGGACTCAAAACTCTGCTCGACAGCGGGCGTTTCTTCTGTTCAAATGGAGCAAGAACCTGCGCCTATGCCACGAATACCCAAAACCGAATTGTCGCCAGATAACGGCTGTGTCATCGACATGAAATGGAAGCTGGGGCCGTTGAGCTACCACGCTTCGGCCGCCGGCAAAGTCAAGATTGAACCGAGCAAGGAACTTGTGCGGCTTCCCGAATTGGTGCTCTACGACCACGTTGGGTTCAAGGGGGCGAGCGCCCGCACGAATTTGAGTTTCCATTACGTCGGGGATTACTGGAACGACCGAATGAGTTGCGTGATCGTGGTCAGCGGGGTGTGGCGATTTTATCGCGATGAATATTACAAGGGGCCGCACTGGGATCTCGGGCCGGGCTATTACGAGAGCTTTTTTGCCGAAAAAGGCCCGGACGACGTCGTCAGCTCTTTTCAGTGCATTGCATTGACATAATCGCGGAGCCGGTGGAATCGAGACGGCTTGCCAAGGCAGCGGCGGTTCAGCCGCGCAAAGATCCTTGCGCCAGCCGCACCACGTCAAACGCGCAGCCCCAGGAGAGCGTAAAGCCCGAACCGCCGTGACCGTAATTGTGAATCACGGCGCGGCCATCGCGCAAACAGCCGCGCTCGAGGCGCACGCCTGATGGTCGGAACGGACGCAGCCCCACGCGCTCCGTGAGAACTTTGGGCGGCCGAATTTTCAGCGCGCGACAGCATTCGTGCACAATGCGGCGGGTGACGGCTGGGTCGGCTGCCAGGTCGTCGCTCACTTCGTTGGTGCCGCCCAGAACGCAGTCCTTCGTGCGCGGGATCACGTACATCAGCGGCGCGTCGTCGCACACGGTCGCGCGCGACAGTCCCTCGATTCTCGGCACGATGACCACTTGGCCGCGATGCGGCTCCAGTGCCGCGTCGGAAACAAGTTCGCGCGCGCCCAACCCCGCGCAGTTGATTACCAGATTGAATTGGTCGTCGATCTCTTCGAGCCTTTTGAGACAGGCGTTGGAAGCGAGTGTTCCACCGGCGGCCACGAAACGGCTTGCGAGATAATCGAGATAGACTGTTGTATCCATAAGAGGAACGTGGAGCGCAAAGCCGCTGGCAAATTCGCGGGCCGCCTCTTGGGCATCCGGGCGGAGCGAAGGCGCGGGCCTTGGAATCTTGGAAGCGCCCAGGGAAACGGCCCACTCGGGAATGTCAGTTTCCTGGGTGCGCGAAAGCTGGTGCAGCTCGATCATGCAGACGCCGCTCGCCGGATCCCGCACAAGGTCGCCAAGCTTCTGGAACGTCTGCAGCGCCCAGGGAATCACTTTATCTGCCGGCTCGACGTCGTAGGGAAACCAGAGCGCCGCTGCCGCTCCGGAAGTGGTTTGCTGTCCGATCTCCCTGGCAAAAATTGCCGTTCGGTATCCGAGTTCGACGAACGCGAGGCCGCAAGTGAGGCCGGAAACGCCCGCGCCGACGATTGCGACTTTTTCTTTCGATGTTTTCACACGGGAACGGCCCAACTTTCTGCGATGTGAGCTTCGTTGGCGAACGATTCAAACGAAGCAATCATCTGCGTGCAATGAGCCATCGTCTCGTATAAAATTGCCGGCAATGGTGTGGTTAAATCGGGACGCATTGACGGCCAAGATTCTTGCGGGAGAACGAATATCCGCAGATGAGGCGCTGCAGTTGTATCGTTGGCCGCTGGAAGAACTGGGAGCGCTGGCCCACGCCAGACGCGATTTGGCCAAAGGGCAACATTATGGCGGGCGCGGACGCGAGATCGTGACCTACATCGTGGATCGGAACATCAACTACACCAACGTCTGCAACGTTTACTGCAAGTTTTGCGCCTTTTACCGCACCGAGCGCGACGAAGATCATTACGTTCTTTCCTTTGAGCAGATTGACCAAAAATTGGACGAACTTTCTGCCGCCGGCGGGGTTCAAGTGCTGATGCAAGGGGGGCATCATCCGAAACTGCCGCTGCAGTGGTATCTCGAGCTGCTGCATCACATACGGGAGAAATATCCGCACATTAACATCCACGGATTCAGCCCGCCCGAGTTCCATCACTTTGCACAAACTTTCCGCATGCCGCTGCGTCAGGTGATCCGCGAATTCAAGGAGGCCGGCCTGGGATCGATCCCGGGCGGGGGCGGCGAAATTTTGGTTGATCGGGTGCGGAAAAAAATCTCGCCGTTAAAGATCAACAGCGACCAGTGGCTGGAGGTGATGCAGATTGCCCACGAGCTGGGACTTCGATCGAGCGCCACGATGATGTTTGGACATGTCGAAACGATCGAGGAGCGCATCGAACATCTGCAGCGGCTGCGGAACCAGCAAGACCGCAGTGGCGGCTTTACGGCTTTCATTTGCTGGACCTTCCAACCCCAGCATACGGCGCTCAAAATCGGGCAGCCGACAGGCGTCGCCGAATATTTGCGCACCCAGGCTGTAGCTCGGATTTTTTTGGACAACATCGAGAACGTGCAAAGTTCGTGGGTAACGCAGGGACCGGATATCGGGCAGGTGGCGCTGCGCTTTGGGGCGAACGATTTTGGGTCGGTGATGATGGAGGAAAACGTGGTGAGCGCCGCAGGCACGACGTTTCGTCTGGATGCTCAGCAGATCGAATGTCTCATTCGCGATGCGGGTTATGAGCCGCGCCGGCGCAACACGTGGTATCAACTGCTCAATTAAAACTGCGCACGGCCACATGGAGAGATCGCCCACTCGCTGCCCAAAATCTCGCCTTGACGAGTCTCGGCTTCTTCCCGATATAGCTCGCCTGTCCTGCGCGGGTGTGTTTGCGCCGGGCTGCGCCTCTTAACCTATGAAACGTTTCTCTGGATGGATGCGCCCCCCGCCATTGGCCATTTGGCTCGGCTCGGCGTGCGCGTTGCTGGGCGCCATGCTGGCCCGGGCGCAGGCGCCGCAGCAGCAGAGCCCGCCGATTATCCGCTCCATCGATGTGCAGTTCACGGGGCCGGGCACGGTCAGCAAAGATCGGATTCTGGCGCAGATGCGCACCAGGGTCGGCCAGCCGTATTCCAGCGAAGTGGTCGAACAGGACATCGAAGCCCTTTACAAAACCGGCTCCGTCCAAAACGTGCGGATCTATGCCGAGCCGCAGGGCGACGGCGTGAGGGTTATTGTCGCCGTTCAAACCCGTCAGATTGTGCGGGAGATCGAAATCTCCGGAGCCGAGCATGTGAAGCCAACGCGATTGCGCAAGGAGATTAAACTCAAACTCAACCAGCCTGTGAATGAGCAGCAACTGGAAGAGGCGCGGCAGAAAATTGTCGATATTTATCAAGGCCGCGGTTTCACGGATGTGAGCGTTCAATTTCAGGTCGAGCCGCTGGATCAGAAACGCGGCTGGGCCCGCGTCGTATTCACTGTGAACGAAGGTGTGCGGGGGGCCGTGCGCCTGATTCGCTTCGAGGGCAATGCGCATTTCAGCGACCGAACGCTGCGCAAGCAAATGAAAACGCGCGGCCGGACGCCGATCTACTTTTTGGATAAATCGGGTCGCCTGGATGAAGTGCAGCTCGAGCAAGATCTGGACAAAATTCGCGAATTTTATCAGAACCACGGCTACATTGACGTCGAGGTCAAAGAGGTGCGCAGGGAACGAACGGAAAAAGGGCCCCTGATCCTGACCATCGTGATTAACGAAGGCCCGCAGTATCACGTTCATAAACTCACCATTTCCGGATACCAGGCCACGACTGAGGCGAAAATTCGGGCGCTGCTGAAGATGAAAGAAGGCAGCGTTTATTCGCCGAAACAACTGCACGACGACGCCAAAGCCATCGCCGACGCCTACGGGAGCGGCGGCTATGTGGATCTGGTGGTCACTCCGGAAGGAACTCCGGCCGGACCGGCCCAGATCGACGTCCATTACCAGATCGAGGAAGGCGTCCGCTCGTTTGTCAACCGGATCAATATCGAGGGGAATACACGCACCAAGGATAAGGTGATCCGCCGCGAAGTGCTGGTGGCGCCGGGCGACGTATTTAACACCGTTCGCGTGGACATCACCAAAAAACGTCTGGAGAACCTCGGCTACTTCGCCAAGGTCGAGACGTATCCGGAAGATACCGATGTGCCGGGGCGCAAGGATCTCACCATCCTGGTGCAGGAAAAACGCACCGGCTCACTCAGCTTCGGCGGCGGCTTCAGCACCGTGGACAAACTGGTGGGCTTCGCAGAGCTTACCCAGGGTAATTTTGATTTGTTCAACTGGCCTTCGTTTACCGGCGGCGGCCAAAAATTCAGGTTGCGTCTCCAGTACGGCACGGAGCGCAAGGACTTCATTCTGGCAATCACTGAGCCTTGGTTTCTGGATCGACGCCTGGCGCTCAGCGGGCAGGCTTTTTACACGGAGGCCAATTATCTGAGCTCCGAATACGATCAGCGCAATTACGGGTTTACCATCGAGATGCGCAAGCCGATCAACGGTTACACGTACGCGACCCTGGGTTACACACTGCAGGATGTGGATATTTTCAACGTGGCGGCCAGCGCCTCGGAGTTCATTCTTTCGCAAAAAGGTTCGTTTGTGGAGAGCAAGATCTTTGGCAGCGTAGTGTTCGATTCGCGCGATAATCCACTGCTCTCCCGCCGCGGGCAGCGCATCGTCTTTTCGCCGTTTATTGCGGGCGGGTTTCTGGGCGGTGACACCCAGGTTTATGGGTTCGATCTTGAGGGATCACAATATTTTCATCTTCCCTACGATACGATCCTGCTCATCAACGGCGAAATTGCGACGGTGAATGAGTGGGGCAGCGGAACCGACGTGCCGCTTTTTGAGCGTCTTTACCTGGGTGGCTCCAATAATTTGCGCGGCTTTCCATTCCGCGAAGTTGGCCCGCAGGACGAGAATGGGGAGCCCAAGGGCGGCAAATCGATGGCTCGGGCAACCGTCGAATGGACGTTCCCAATCGTGCCAAAGGCGCGCGGGGCGATCTTCTACGATACCGGTTTTGTCAACGAAAGCGCCTGGTCCTTCGGCCTCAATCACATCGCGTCCGACGTGGGAGTAGGTATCCGGCTCGATCTGCCGATCGGACCGTTGCGTCTGGACTACGGTTATCCCCTTCAGCGCGACGGATACGGCGGCGGCGGACGCTTCAACTTCAACGTTGGCTATCAATTTTGAACGAATATCGCAGGTTGCAGTCTAACGCGATTCCATTCAGGTTATCCCCTGTCTTATGAAAAAGTCTCTCTGTTTAATGATGACGCTGCTCAGCTTTGTCCCGATAGCCGTGCTCGCTCAAGGCACGCTGAAGATCGGAACCGTCGATATGCAGCGGGCGTTCAAGGAATACAACAAAACCAAGGAAGCCGAGGCAAAGATCAATGACGCGAAAAATGCCGCGAAAAAAGAATACGACGATCGGGCGGAAGCGTACAAAAAAGCGCTGGATGAGATCAATAATCTGAACAAGCAGCTCGAGTCTCCTGCGCTGAGCGCTGATAAGAAAACGCAGACGGCAAAGGAGCGCGACGACAAGATTGCCAACATCAAAAACATGGAGCGCGAGATCAACGATTTTCGTCAGACTCGCGAACGGCAATTGCAGGAACAGTTGATGCGCACTCGGGAGACTCTCGTCAAAGAGATCACCGACGTGGTGATGGAGAAAGTCAAAGCCAAGAATCTCGACCTGGTGTTCGACAAATCCGGTTTAAGCGTGAATGGCGTTCCCGTGCTTCTCTACTCGCACGACGATATTGATTTTACGAACGACGTCATTACCGCTCTGAACAAATCGAGTCGCACGGCCAGCTCCAGCGCAAAAAGCGCGGCGAAACCCTCCGACTCACCGTCCAAGACTGCCAAGCCTTAACTTCCTCCCGAGGAGTTGAATTCGCGCAGTCCGGGGACCGCGTGGATTGGTTTGGACGAATTACAGGCGTGCGCTCGCGTGAACACGTTTGCGGGCGAACAGGCGTGATGAGGTTCGTTCCAAACAGATTTCGCTCCGCATGTTTTGCCATCGCCTTGGCAATTGCGCCCTGTTGCAGCGCTGCGTCTTCGGTGGACTGGCAGGCCACTCTCACCCGAGATCTTCCCGGAAATTTCCCGCCTTTGCGGCCGTTAAAGGCGTTCTATCGTTTCGGCTGGTCAGGCCTTACCGCCGGCACGGGCGAAGTGCACTTCACCCAGCCTTCGCAGGATGAATTCCAGCTCGAGGGAACCGGCCGGACGGTCGGCCTTGTCCGGGCGTTATGGAAACTGGATGTCAGCTATCGCGCCCGGGCCAACGCCAAAACCCTGCGCCCCATCGAAACGCGGCAGACAGAAAGCTATCGATTCAAGAAAATTTTCACTCATCTCACATTTACCAACAATGGCGTGATTCGTTCCAGAGGCGAAAGCGACGGCGGCGCATTGAACACAAAGACGCGCACGTTTGATTGCCCGAACCTGTTTGATCTGCATTCTGCCACTCTGTATTTGCGCAGTCAGACGTTGCGAAACGGGAGCGTTTATCGCGTGGTGGTTTATCCCGCCACCAACGCTTACCTTGCCACGGTCAGCGTCGTCGGCCGGGAAAAAATCTCCGTGCATGCCGGCGCTTTCAACGCCATCAAGCTCGATTTGAAACTGAAGCGGATTGGCAAACATCTCGAACTTGAGCCGCATCGAAAGTTCCGGCGCGCGACCATCTGGGTTTCAGACGACGCGCAACGGTTGTTGCTCCGCATCGAAGCGCAGATCTTTGTGGGGACGGTATTTGCTGAACTGCAATCGCTGCAGTTTGACGGTCACCGACCTTGACACCAGGCGGAGGCGCATCCGGCGCCGCTCCGGTTTCCACCTACTCCGGCACCCACTCGCCGCGCACCGGGGGAGCAGGTTGCCGCCAGCGTCTTCGCGACGGATCGTAAAACGGTCCGGGCGGTGGCGGCAGCAACCGCAAGGCGGCAAGAGTGGGAAGATCCAGTCGCCCTGTAACCGGCAGTTTGGTTCGCGCCTGATAAGCCCGCAGCGAAAATTCCATTGACGGTCCGTACAAGCCGTCGATTTGTGCGCGGTAAAAACCGCGCCGCGCCAGGGCGATTTGTGCGGAGACAATCACATTCCGTTGCACAGAGGGCGGGGCTGATTCAAAAGGCGTTCCGGCTAGCACGGTCCCCTGTTCGCTTTCAGGCGCCGCGGGTCTCGCGGGGTAGATTTGCTCGGTAGAGGGAGGATTAGGGGCAAGTCTGTCCGGCGCCGATGTTGGTCCCCGTGTCTCTTCGGGTGGCTGTTCTTTTTGCGCCTGCCCAGCGGAGGGTGGCTCGCCCGATTTTGCCAGGGATCGCGAGCTAGCGGCAGAATCCAGTCCGAGCGACCGCAGCGTCTCGGCGTTCAGCTCGCCCGTTACCTGCAGGCCGTTGCGGATTTGATAACGGCGAATGGCCGCCGATAGATTTGCGCTCTTCTGGCCAGTTACCTCCCCGTAGTAGAACCCCTGATCTTTCAGCGCCTGCTGAACGCTTTCGATCAGTTGATCAGCCCGCGCCAGCGCCATTGACCACACCAGGATCAACGCTGCGATCCAGCTTTTCATCTTCTGAAACTCCTTTGACGCCTGGATTCGTTTCGTATTCAGTGCCTGCCCGGTTGCGTGACCGCGAGCGTTGAACTCTCCTGTCCCGCCGCTTCGCGATAGCGCATAATCCCGTCGGCAACGGCGGCGGCGATCTGGTCGCGATAATCTTGTGTTGCCAGCTTGGAAACGTCTTCCTTGTTGGTGAGAAACCCTCCCTCCACCAGAACAGCAGGGATCGTCACGTTTGAGATTACGAAAAAGCGACCGGCTCGTGTTCCGCGATTCACCGCGCGCGTCCGTGCAACCAGCGCGTCTTGAATGAATGTGGCGAGCTTCTGGCTTTCGAGATTTGGCGCTTCGACGAGCGGCCGCTTCAAGAAAGGCAGCCACGACGCCAGGAATGACGCGGGAGCGATTTGATGCTCGGCATAATAGGTTTCCACTCCGCTGGCGACCGGTTTATTGCCTTCGTTAAAATGGATGCTCACAAGGATGGAATTTTTCACACGGTTGGCCAAAGCCGCGCGCTCGGCCAGAGAGACGTAGGTATCTCCCAGCCGGGTCATCAATGTGGAGACTCCTTCGGAGTCGAGCAGGCGATCGATCCTGCGCGCCACGTCCAGGGTAAGGTCTTTTTCGAGGATGCCGCCGCACATTGCTCCGGAATCGTTTCCGCCATGGCCGGGGTCGAGAATGACTACGGCAAACGGTTTGGGTTTTGCGGAGGGTTGCGCCGCCGCAGGCGTTTTTGCTTTTTCGGGTCGCGGCGCCTGGCGCAGTTGCATCCAGACGAGAGAGGCGACCATCAACAGGAGACCAAACAGGGCAAGCGCACTCTGCAACGCCCGTTTCATCGTGAGCTGCGGCTGATTGTTCCGCACAACGTTAACCGACGATCAAACTGCGCAATTCCTCATCCGACAGAGCCCGATAACGAATTGCCGTTTTCGCATTGCGTTCGAGCAATGCCGCTTCGATCTCCGCGCCAGCCAGCTGTTCCTGTCGGTATTGTTTGATGGCGGCGCGTTCCGGCAGCTCGGGGGTATCGCTGCTCTGCAGCGTCATGTGCCCGATGCACCAGGCGTCCAGCGCCGTATTCACGGCTTTTTCAAAGCTGGCATCCGGTGCGTGCTCAGCCTCGAGGAAAGCCTCCATCAGTTCGCGAGACGGGTGAGTACCGCTGAGCGCCGCGAAATTTTTCCGCCCATGCGCATGGGTCGCGCCGTTGGTGGCGATTTCGCCGTCGTACTCAATCTGCATGAACAAGTCTTCTTCCGGCCGGTCGCCGATCTCGGCAAAGAGCATCCGCGCCAGATACGGCGGACCGTACACCTGTTCAAATGCGCTCTTCATCACTGGACTGAGTGAGTAATGCACCAGCCGTCGCAGGGAAACATCGGCGGCGGAACGGGTGAAACCTTCGGTGCTGGCCAATTCGATGGCCGCCATTCGCAGCCGTTCAATATCTCCGGGGTGTCCAATCGCTCCCATGGCGATGCGATCGTAGATTTCAAAAATCTTCTGACGCGCACGACCAGCTGTAAGGAACAGGATGCCGTCGCGATAACTCAGAGCGGCGATGGGGCTGCCCGGAGCCAGCTGCGCTTCGATGTATTCGCGCCGGTTGGCAATCGCCTCGACCCAGCGATACGGCTCTTCGATCATGCCACCGTTTCCTTAAAGACAGCGGCGATTTTACTCTCGGGCAAAGTCGCGATGCCGTCGCGCGACACAATCTTGATAAGCGGATAAATTTTCCCGCTGCGATCCACGCCTGCGGTCGCCGTGTCCATTTCCGCAGCGGCATCCAGCGCGCGCAGCGCAATCGATACCGCCTGCTCCTCATTTAATTCCTGAAGCGGCTTTTCTCCCCAGTTGTTCGCGTAATAGAGAATGCCGCGCACGGCGGGAGACCCCGAGCCGGTGGCCGCGTAATCGGTCGCTTCAAACTGCGCGCCCATCGCATCGTAAAAATAAAGGCGCGCCTCCGGGCGGGAATTTTTATCGTACGTGGCGAAGATGGGCACCACGACGCCTATCCCTTGCATCACAAAACCGAAGTTGTCTCGCAACAATTTGGATAGCGCGCGCACCTTGCCGTCCACGCTCATTTCCTGCAGTTGCGTTCGCCGGAAATATTGCAAGGAGTGCTCCAGCACCCGGGCCATTTCCCAGGCTGTGGCCGGCACGCCGGCGATGGCCATGATCGAATGGCGGTCGATCTCCAGAACCTTGTCCGCCCGATCGTAAACCACGGTGTTGCCCGCTGTGGCGCGGCGGTCGCCGGCTACCAGGACGCCGCCTGCAAATTTGAAAGCCAAAATCGTCGTCGCTTCGGTGGCTTGCCACGATCGCGCGAACATCGGTGGAGAAGGCGCGGGCTCGAGCGCGACCGGCGGCAACAGACCTTTGCGTCGAAGCAAAGCGGGAAAATCTCCAGTTGTGCCAGAGAAATTCTGGTCAAACGCCGTGAATAAGCGTTCCATTATTCGCCCGTACGCTGGCGATAGCGTTTGGACTGGTTGGGATCGACCTTGCGCATTTTTTTGAGCAGCTCCTTGGTGTCCGGCCGCGTAACGTCCGGTGAACGTGGCCCTCCGCCATCGCCTTGTTTGGGTCCCCACGGAGCCGGTTCGACCGGTTTTTGGATGCGCTCAGGCATAAAAAAACTTAAGGGCAAATGCGGGAAAGGCAAGCTGTCGCCTTGCGTCGCGATCGCAGCGATGTTTGAGGAAAGGTTCCACCGCTGCCCAACGCCGAAGCCGCTTGCCAGGCAAATCTGCCGGTGGCAGACTCTGATTTCGATGAAAAGCTGGGTCATTCTCTCGGGGGGAGCGATTTGCGCAGTCGTGTGCGCGGCTTTCTCTCAGACGCCTGGGGCAGAGACCCAATCTGTTACCGATGCGCGACTGGAGGCGCTGGCGCAAAAAATCGACGAACAAAACGCCAAGATCGACGCGCTTTCTCAGGAGATTCTAAAGCTGGAACAACAGCTCGCCCATATTCGCCCCGGGGTCATGATTGGCGAAAACGCGCCGTCGTCTGGCTCGGTCGCTCCCGCGGTTTCACCTTCGCATTTGAGCAGCGGCAATACGCATGTCGTAGCCCGCGGTGAGACGCTCACTTCCATCGCCAAGATGTATCGCGTAACGGTGGACGACTTGCAAAAGACCAATCACATCGAGGACGGACGCAAATTACAGGCTGGACAAACCATTATCATTCCGGTTCAATCGCCGGCAGGGTCGCCCACGCCCTCCCAGTAGCATTGACCGGTCGTGACTCCAAGTTGGTTCCTGCGAAAACATGATGATGGAAGCACCTTTGGTCCGGTACGCCTTGATCAAATCGTGCGCTGGGCCTCGAGTGCACAAATTGCCCCACACGACATGCTCTCCAACGATCGCCAGACGTGGGTCAAAGCATCCATGGTGCCGCAGCTGGGCATGGACTGGCTTGTAGAACTCACCAGCGAACATTATTACGGGCCAACCACCCTGGGGGCGCTTCAGGAATTTGTGCGTCTGGGAGAAATCGACAGCGAAACGGTCGTGATCAACACCTGCGACGGCGTTCGTCTGAAGATTGGCCAAATGCCACAGGTATGGGGAAGCAGGCCGAGCGACGCTGATGCAGACCAGATCGAAATCCAGCTCGGCGACCCCGCGGCGCCGTCCGTGGGCAGCATGTCAGTTCGCCTTCATCAGCGGATCCGCGATCTGGAACAAAGGCTGCAAGAAGAGCGCCGGGCGCTTTTGGACAGCGAGCAGCGCTACCGCGATCTGGAACGCAAATATCAGGAACTGCTCCGGCATCTGAACAGCTGATTTCAGACCGGCAGCTGTTCCGGCTCCATTGCCTGCGCCGCGGAAATTTGAGCTGCCTCGCTGTCCCCCTGCGGCGAGGCTTCGAGCAGGCTTTGCCGGCACAGTTCGGTGTATTTTCCCCCGAGAGCCAGCAACTCGGCATGCGTCCCGCGTTCGATGATCCGGCCGCGATCCAACACCAGAATTTGATCCGCGTGCGCGATGGTGGACAGCCGATGCGCGATCACGATCGAGGTGCGGTTGGCCAGCAGCCGGTCCAGCGCCTCCTGGATCAGGCGCTCGGTGGCGGTGTCAACGCTCGCGGTAGCTTCATCCAAAATCAGGATCGGCGGGTCCTTCAACAGAGCGCGCGCAATCGACAGGCGCTGCTTTTCGCCCACACTCAATTTGACTCCCCGCTCGCCGACCACGCTTTCCAGGCCGTTCGGCAAACGTTTAATGAAATTTTCCGCGTTTGCCGCCGCCACCGCCCGCCATAGTTCCGGCTCGGTTGCCTCCGGTTTCCCCATCAACAGGTTTTCGCGAATTGAGCCGTTGAACAGGAAACTCTCCTGTGTCACAACCCCGATCGCCTGGCGCAACTCTCGCAAGCCGTATCGGCGGATCGGTTTTCCATCGATGTAGATTTCGCCGCTGCTCAACTCGTAAAACCGCACGAGCAGACTTGCCAGAGTTGATTTCCCGGCGCCGGTCGCGCCCACCAGAGCCACAGTGCTTCCCGGCGGCGCGTGAAAGGAAACGCCCCTCAGCGCCGGCAGGCCCTCCACATAACTGAAGCTTACATCTTCGTAGCGAATGTCGCCGAGAAGACGCGCGCCGTGTCCGTCATCACCAATCGCGTAACCCCGTGCCTCGATTTCCGCGGCCATTCCCGGCTCCGGCGGTTCGTCGAGAATCTCAAATACTCGCTCGGCAGCCGCGCGCCCGGCCTGCACCATCTGATTGAGCTGATGCAGCCGGCTCACCGGATCGTAGAGAAACGCCGTGAGCATCAGGAAGGCTACCAGATCGCCCAGTTGCATTTGGCGCGCCAGCACGGCGTGTCCTCCAAATCCCAGCACGAGCAGAGCGCCCATGGCTTCGAACATCGCCATCGACGGATTATAGATTGCCCACACGCGCATCACGACCAAAGTGGCCCGCCGCAGCTGGTCGCTCACCCGGTTGAACCGCGCGTGTTCTTCCTTTTCGCGCGCGAAACTTTTGATCTGCCTGACCCCGGCGAGATTGTCGTGCAGCAGCGAGTTCATGTCCGACGAGGCGCGACGCTGCAAGCGGTAGCGCCGGTGCGCAGTCAGCGTATAGGCGAGCGCGCCGGCCACAAGCAGGGGGAACGGCGCCAGAGCCAGCAGTGCCAGGCTGACGTTCATATAAACCATCACGCCCGTCACGATCACCACCTGCAGGGCCGCCACGACGCCCTGCTCAATTCCATCAATCAAGACGCGCTCCACTGAGTTTACGTCCTCGATTACGCGGGTCATCAGGTCGCCGGTGGCACGATTGTCAAACCAGCGCAGCGGCAGGAGCTGGATATGCCGGTACAAATCGCTGCGCAGATCGAAAATCACTCTTTGCTCAAATGTGTTGTTTAGCAGGATGCGCAGCGCGTTGAATCCATGCTGCAAAAGAAAGGCCACAGCGGCGAGGGCCATCAAGGGGAGCAATCTCTCCGGTCGATTGGCGCGCACCACGTCGTCGATGATCCATTTCGTGGCCGCGGGAAAAACGATCACCATCAGCGTGCTCAAGATCGCGCAGGCCAGGGTGCCGGCGGCCATCCAGGGATACCGTTTCAAATAAACAAAAACGCGCCACACCGTTTTCATTAAGCGTTCAACCTCGACGTGCCGCCTGCTGCGTCAAGAAAATGCAAGCCTTGCCACGATTCACTCGACGTGGCGCCGACCGCGACATTAAGCAAAGCGCGCCTTCTCGCTGGTCGTCAAAGCGATTGTTTCTCTCGGCAAGGAAACATTGTTGATCCCGGAGACGACGCGATAAAGTTGCTTCGTGCCCAACGAGCCGCATTTCTTCCCGGACCGAATTCACATCGAACAGCTGGAAGTTTCCGCGCACATCGGTGTTTCCGAGGAGGAGCGAGCCGCCGCGCAACGCTTAAGTGTGAGCATTTCGTACTGGCCGCACCATGATCAGCGCGACATCGGCGACCGCATCGAAAACTCGGTGGATTATCAGGTGATCGCCGAGGCTGCCCGGAACTTTATCAGCGGCCGCGCTCTGAATTTGATCGAGACACTCGCCGACCAACTGGCCGCTCATTTGCTGAAAACTTTCCCCGTGCAAAAGGTGACCGTGGAAGTCCGAAAATATCCGTTGCCAGACGCGAAGTTTGTTTCCGTCACGGTCACTCGCACTGCCGCTGTGCGCTGATTGTTCTGCAGCCTGGGCGAATCAGCCGCGGTGGGTACGGGGACGAGGCGGGATTTTCCCATCAAACGCGTTGGTTTCTGCAGATTCGGTTTCACTGCATTGCTTTGCCGTAAACTTGATAAACGCGCACAAAACCGCCGATAAAATCGATGTCCTTCTGGTAAGCGAACGCCCGTTCCCGGGCCGACCACGTCAATTCGCGCGGCGCTTCTGCATGGTTGGGATCGTAAACGAAATAACGTTCCAGATCTTCGCCGGGGCGGGCGCTCTTGCGGCCGTAGATCAGCACCGCGTGGTTGATGCTCATTTTTGGATACGTCGTGAGAAATGCCACGAATAATTCGCCCCGCGCCAGAGCGGCATTCAGCTGGCGATGAGTTTCTTCCTGGTAACCTTTGCTTTGCAAAAAGACCATTCGAATATTGCTCGGTCGAAAGTAGGTCATAAAACCGCTGCCAATATTCTCCTGGAACACTTTTGCGTGTGCTTTGCTGATCTCGCGAAGATTCGCGTAGCCCGGGAAAAGGATCCGCTGACTTTCGGGCAACGTTTTGCTCCATGGTTCGCGGCGCGTCACGGCCCGGATGCGCGCGGCCAGTTCCTCATCGCTCAGCGGGGCGCCCTGCAGATCGAAGCGGGCGAATTTGTGGAACTGCATCGCGCTTCGAGCCATGACGAAACAGCGCCGGGTAAATTTATTGGCCGGATCGTCTCTTTCGGATTTTGGCCGGAAAAACGCAACGCCATCCTTGTATTTCAGAACCGTCGCATTCTGGAACGCGAACGTGTCCCGGTCGAAGCGGAACGGGGTCGCTCCGGCGGGAATTTGAAGTAGCGCGAGCCCGAAAGCGAAGACTCCCGTTACGCTTGAGAATCGCATTGCCGTCGCTGTTGGAATTTAAGAGCGCGCCGAAGCGGCGGGAATGTTCTCCTCTGCGAAGACACCGAGTCGGCGGAATTTTTCGTACCGCGCAGCCAGCATCCCATCAACCTGCGTCGCGGAAAGTTGTTTCAAGCTTCGACGCAACGCGGCGCTCAGAGATCTTGCCGCCGAATCGTAATCGCGGTGCGCGCCCCCTTCCGGTTCCGGGATAATTTCGTCCACCACGCCGAGTTTCAGCAAATCCTGCGCGGTCAGTTTGAGCGCCTCTGCCGCTTCGGCGGCATGACGCCTGTCTCGCCACAGAATGGCGGAACAGGCCTCGGGACTGATCACCGAGTAGTAGGCGTTTTCGAAGATCAACACGCGGTCTGCCACACCGATTCCCAGCGCCCCGCCTGAGCCACCTTCTCCAATGACCGCGGCGATGATCGGCACGCGCAGTTTCATCATTTCCCGAAGGTTTACGGCAATGGCTTCGGCAATGTGTCGCTCCTCGGAGCCAATGCCGGGGAATGCGCCCGGCGTATCGATCAGGGAAATAACCGGCATGCCGAATTTTTCGCCCAGCCGCATCAAGCGCAGTGCCTTGCGATAACCCTCCGGGTGCGCGCACCCGAAATTGCGCATCACATTCTCCCTGGTGTTGCGGCCTTTTTGATGCGCGATGACTACGCAACGGTGTCCGCCGAACATGGCCAGGCCGCATGGCATGGCTCGATCGTCAGCGAAACGCCGGTCGCCATGTAGTTCGAGCCAGTTGGTGAAACAGCGCTCAATGTAATCGAGAGCGAAAGGCCGCTGGGTATGCCGGGCGATCTGGACCCGCTGCCAGGCGCTCAGATTCCCGTAAATCTGGCGGCGCGTTTCCCGCAGCTTCGCTTCGAGTTCCTTCACTGCCACCTCCAGATCGATATTGTGCCTGTTGGAATGTTCCTTGAGCTCGTTCAATCGCCGTTCCAGTTCGACGATCGGCTTTTCAAAGTCGAGCGGTTGAAGTTCCATGGAGGCTGAAATTTTAGGGCGTTGAAGCGGCGAAGCCAGTCAGTCGATAATGGTGACAGGGGTCTTGCTGTTTACAAGGGTGCTTAATTCTTCCATGTCGCTCGCCGCCAAGCCAAGACCCGACGCCGGGGGCGGCTGATGCAGGGTCGGATGCGCGGCGTCGGGCACCGAATACAGCGTGTAGCTGGGCGCGCCCGCCAGCCGGATCCATCGTGTGCTGCCCAGGTAATCCTTGCTGCCGATGCCGACCCGTTTTCCGTCTTTCCAAGCCATCGTCTCGGCCACTCTGGCCGCGATTTTGGCCGGCTGTTTGGAAGGCAGCCTGGCTTCGCGCACGTGATATTGCTTGAAAAACGCCCCGTGATTTAACAACACCACCAGGTTGGCCTTTCGCTGAACGACAATGGAAAAATCGGGATGCGAAATGAGCAGACGCTCCCCTGCGCGCAGCATTGTGCCGCTCAGATTGTTCATGCGCATGATCATTTCGGGCGTGGTCTTGAGCTTGCGCGCGATCTTTGCCAGCACGTCTCCCGGTTTGACGATATATTCGATCTTTTCCGGAGAAGGCTCACGCGACAGCAGAATGTCGATGTTCACTTCGCCCAGCAAATCGCGCGCTTCATCCAGATGTTTTCCGGCGGGATATTTTTGAATGAAAGCGATAAGCGCCTGACGCGCCTCGGTGAGTTTTCCTTCCTGGCGCAGCCGGGCTGCTGCCTGAAATTCGGGCAGGCTGATGTCCGGCGCCGGTGGCGGAGTAACTTCACCGCGCTGCTCCTTTTGAATGGCAATTTCTTCCTTGAAAAAGGTGTTGTACCAAAACCATCCGGCGCCGCCGAAAATGACCAGCGCCAGTAGCAATACGAAAAGCCACTTCATGGCCGTGCGACGGCGATGGCGATTTGGTCGGCAGGCGGGGCGCCCCGCCACCTGCAGGAGGGTGAGCAACAATGCTGCATTGCTTTAGCCGGGCAGAGATTCATTACGGGAATTGAGAATCAACCCCGAACGCCTTTGCGGTCAATCGGCCACGGACTACGAAGCTCCCGTGCCGGATTGCTCTCCCGGGAAAAACCGATGCCAGAGCCGTCCGATGGTCGGCTCTTCCTGATTGCTCCAGGTAAAGTGACAATCCTGGCAGTAAAATTCCTTGGGAATGATCTTGAGCGCGCAGAGCACAGCGACCAGTGCCGGCGTCATGAATTTTCGAGTCATCTGCGGATATTCGATGTTGGATGAATTGCATTGAGGGCATCGAATCAGAGCCGCTGCGATGTCTGGATCGGTAGCCTCCCACTCGATCATGAGGCTTTGCGCCTTCTCGAAATCGCTGTCCTCGACCATGACTTTGGCATTGGCCTGGGGACGGGACATGAAGCCAACCTGTTGCAGCGGCGCCTCATTATGAACGTCCGCCTTTAATCCCGCTTCCTGGAAACGGCGTTTCAGCTGCCTCGCCTTGGCCGGCTCATTGAACGTCGCTATGGTCACCATAACTTTTCCCGAACGCGCGCTATTTGATGAAACATCAAATCGTGGCTGAGCGCAAGATTGCCGTGGCGCAGCTGCGGACGCCTGGAGCCGCTTATCGCTGCGGGGGGAACCATTTGTAAAGCATCAGATAGACCAGCACTCCGGTCACGGAAACGTAAAGCCAGATCGGCACAGTCCAGCGCGCGATTTGCCGGTGCCGAATCCAGCTGCGGCGAAAGACCTGGATGAGTGTCAGGATCACCAGTGGCACCGTGACGAAGGCAAGCAAAACATGCGAGGCCAGCAGCGGAAAATAGAGCCCGGCGATCCACCCGGTGTATCCGGAGGATTTTTCGCCCACCCGGGCATGATAAATAATGTAGCCGGTCAAAAACCCGACTGATGAAATCACGGCGCAGATCATGCACGCCATGTGGAGTCGCCAGGCGCCGCGCCGTATGAGATACCAGCCCGTTGCAATCAAAACCGTGCTGGCCAAATTAAACGACGCGTTGAGCGCGGGAAGGTCGGAGATTGAGATCACGTTGAACCGTTAAAGCGTTACATTGGTCTATCGGTCGCACACTGCAACGCTTCAACGTTTTAACTTTTCAGCCGCGCTTCATGTCTGCCGTCGCCGAATCGCCACCGGAACCTTCCGGCGCTGCTGCGCCGCCGGGGCGAGGCCGGTCGCTGGCCCGCCGTACCGCAGCGGTTACGGCGCGTCTGGCAATTCTGGCCGCGTTCTTTGGAATCGTGGCCGGCAGTTATTATCTCGCCAGGCGGGGATTCGGCCGACAGTGGCGTTATCTCATTGTGGAAGAACTGCACAAACGCGGAGTGGAAGCCAGCATCGGGCGGCTCACACTCGACCCATTTCGGGGGTTGGTCGCGAGAAATGTGCGCATCTTCGATTACAAGAACCGCGAGAATACACTGGCCCTGATCAGCGAAATCTCGCTCGACATCAATTACGCGGCGCTGATTCATCATGAACCTTTCCTCAACGCCCTCGATGTGCGCGACGCAGAGGTGACCCTCCCCCTCAGAACGGCCGACGGAAAGACCGACAGAATCCAGCTTACCAGCATTCGCGCGCATGTTTATTTTCCGCCGGAGCAAATTTATATCAGTCAGGCGCAGGGAATTTTTTGCGGAGTGCGCATTTCAGCCACGGGACAGTTGATCAGGCGCAACAATTACCAGACGTCGCCGCCGATCTCGGCGGAAGAATGGCAACGGCGATTGTCACTGGCGCAGCGAGTGGTGAAAGAATTGCAAAAATTTCGGTTCCCAGGGACCGCTCCCTCGCTGCAATTGAAATTCAGCGGCGACGTGGCGGAATTGGAAAAAGCGCACGTCGAGGCAACGCTGCGCGGCGATCGGGTGCGGCGCGGCGGCTACGAGATGAGAGATGTGTCTGTCGCTGCCGAATGGAGCAATCAGCGTTTGCGCATTTCACATTGCGAATGGGCCGACGCCATGGGCAATTTCACCGGTCGCGGCGATTGGAGCCGCGAGACCAACCGCGCCACGTTTCAAGTGCGCAGCGCGCTGGATCTGAAGACTTTTTCCGAGGCGTTCGAGCTTGGCCAACCGCTTGCGAATCTCCAATTCCAATCGCCACCGCTGATCGAATTAACTGGTTCGGTTGAACTCGATCGCGAGCGACTTCGGCCAAACATCATCGGACACGCGGCACTCGGCCGATTTGCCTTTAAAACCGTGCCATTTGCCGATCTCGTCGCTGATTTTTCCTGGGACGGCGAACGAGCCTTTGTTCGAAACCTGCAGGTGCGTCATCAGACCGGGCAGATCCGGGCCGATCTGTTTGACGCGCCTGGTGACTTTCGCCTTAATCTCGAAAGCACAATTTCTCCAAACGCGCTGCGACCGCTGGCGCCCCCTGAGCTGAACGAATTTCTGCGGGAATGGGAGTGGCCGCATCCGCCCGTAGTCCACCTCGCGATGCGCAGCGTGGACCGGAACCCAATAAACTGGCAGGGGGAGGGGACAATCACCCTGGGGCGTTGTCGGTTCCGCGGCGCGTGGATGAACGGCGCCAACGCGAAGATCCATTTCGCCAATGGGGCGTTGACCTGCGACGATCTTCAGGTCACCCGCGACGAAGGCACGGGCACGGGCAGTTTCACTTACGATTTCAAAAAACGCGAGGTGCGCGTTTCCAACATCAAAAGTTCGCTGCACCCCGCCGAAGCCATCTTTTGGATCGACCCGAAGCTTTGGAAGACCGTCGTGCCCTACAAATTTCGACGGCCGCCGGCCGTCACCGCCAATGGGTTGTATCAGTTTGGCGGCGGCAAGAACACTCGCCTGGAAATCAATGTGGAGGGCGCCAATGGAATGGAGTACGTTTTCTTGGGAAAGACGCTGCCCTTCGATCGCATCTCAGCGCGGCTGGTGCTTACCGCCGAAAAGTTGCAGCTTCTCGACGTCCGTGGAGACATCTTTTCCGGAACCTTGCGAGGCGACGCCGAGATTTCCCTCGCGCGAAACAATCCTCGTTATCGAGCGACGCTGGCTGTCAACAATCTGGATTTTCCGCGTCTCACCGGTCTCTATTTCAGCTACTATCATTACCGGACCGTGCGCGGCCAGCTCAGCGGAACTTATGATTTCGAAGGCGTGGGCCTCGACCCGCGCCGCATGCGCGGCACGGGAAAAGTGGCGGTCACCAATGGAGACGTGTTTGCGATCCCGGTTTTCGGGCCGGTCTCGGAAATCCTTAATCATATTGTGCCGGGCGCCGGTTACAGTGTTGCTCGTGAAGCGAGCGCGAGATTCACGATTCGGGATGGAATCGTTCACACCGACGATTTCGATGTGTCCGGGCAACTGTTCAGCGTGGTCGGGCATGGAGACGTCTTTTTTCTCGACGACAAAATCGATCTCGACGCGCATATCAGAGCCAGGGGACCGGGCGTCGTGCTCACGCCCATGTACCGGCTTTTCGAATACAAGGCGGAAGGCAGGTTGAAGAAACCGGACTGGCACCCGAAGCGATTTTAGGGGCGGCAACGGTTTGCCCATTGTCCCATGACGAACAGACGAGCGCATGGCCCGCGGTTTTCCTCTGCGATTCGAAATGCCCGATCGCCGCTGCTTCTGGGCGCGCACATGTCAATTGCTGGCGGATTGAGCAAGGCCGTCGAACGGGCGAGTTCGATTCATTGCACGGCCATGCAGATCTTTGTCAAAAACAACATGCGATGGTTCGCTCCGCCGCTCGCCCGCGAGCAGATCCGCGCGTTCGTGGAGCGTCGGCAACGCAGCCAACTCTTGTCGGTTTTCGCGCATTCAAATTATTTGATCAATCTGGCGGCTGTGAACGGGCAAATTCACGCAAATTCCATCCGCTCGCTGGCCGAGGAACTGGTGCGGGCCGATCAATTGGAGCTTCCGTTTCTGGTTTTGCATCCGGGCGCGCATCTGGGCGCGGGAGAAGAGGCGGGACTGAAAAGGATCGTTGCTTCCATTGACGAGGTATTTCGCACCGTCCCCGGGGTCAGAACGCGGATTGCGCTGGAGACCACGGCCGGCCAGGGATCGTGTCTCGGCTATCGATTCGAGCAGCTGGCGCACATCATCCACAACGTGCACGAGCCGGAACGGCTGTGTGTCTGCCTCGACACTGCGCACGTGTTCGCTGCGGGTTACGACATCGACGGGGAAGACGCAGCGCGAAGGACGTTAAGCGAATTCGATCGCGTGATTGGCTTGCACCGGTTGGCAGCCATCCATGTGAACGATTCCAAAACGCCGCGCGGCTCACGCGTCGATCGCCATGAACACATCGGCAAAGGAAGGATCGGTCTCGCCGGTTTCCGCTTGATCCTGCGTGAGCGTCGGTTGGCCAAAATCCCCAAAGTGCTCGAGACGCCGAAAGGCAAAGACCTTCGCGAGGATGTGATGAACCTGAAAACGTTGCGACGCCTGGCGGAGACCCACAGCCCAATCGGTGGGCGGCGAACATCCGCAGTCGCGCGACGACCTAATTAACGAACCGAATCGTAAACGGGTACCGGTAGAATTCGCCCTGGCTCGCTTTGACCGAGGCGACGATGACGAGCACCGTGTTCAACACCCAAAGTCCGATCAGGATTGGAATTCCGATCAGGACGAGGCACAGAATCGCGGCAATCGCGTCGTAAATCAGCATGGAAAGTTGAAAATTGAGCGACTCTTTGCCGTGCGCGTCGATGTCGGGCGAGTCGCCGCGTTTTAAGAGCCATACAATCAGCGGGCCGAGCAGATGCCCCAGAAAATGGAAAAACAACCCGAGCAATGCGCTGGCATGACACAGCACACACCAGGTGCGGACCTCGGATGAACCGGAAGGAACTGGCGATGGTGGCTGGTCCATGGCGTTGATTCGGTTTGTTTCCTGACACAAGGACTGCCCTTTTGAAACCCAAAGAGCAAGACAATAATCTGCGCTACGTCGCTTTCACGCGCTCAATTTGCGCGCCCAACTCTCTTAATTTTTCGTCCAGATGTTCGTAGCCGCGGTCGATGTGATAGACGCGGTTCACCTCGGTAACGCCCTCGGCCTTTAGCCCCGCCAGAACGAGCGCCGCCGAGGCGCGCAGATCGCTGGCCATTACCGGCGCTCCCAAAAGCTGGTCCACTCCGTCGATCACTGCCGTAGCGCCTTCCAGTTTCACAAGCGCGCCCATGCGTTTCAGCTCCGCAACATGCATGTAGCGCTGCGGAAAAACATTTTCCGTTATGGAGCTGGTGCCTTTGCTCGTCGAGAGCAGCGCGCACATTTGCGCCTGCATGTCCGTGGGAAAACCGGGATAAGGCGCGGTGGCCAGTTCGAGCGCGCGGGCAACTCCATTGGAGCGAATGGAAATGGTGTCGCGCCCGATGTCGATGGGGAAACCGCACTTTGCCAATGCGTCGGTGACCGCGCGCACATGCTCGGGTTCCACGCGTTTGACCGTAATCTCTTTGCCCGCGATTGCCCCGGCCACGAGAAACGTTCCGGCCTCGATGCGGTCGGGAATAACCCGGTGTTCCGCTCCGTGCAGCTCGCGCACACCTTCAATGATGATTCGGCGAGTGCCTGCGCCCTCAATTTTGGCGCCCATTTTTGTGAGGAAGGCGGCCAGGTCCACCACCTCGGGTTCCTGCGCCGCCCCTTCAATGACGGTGACGCCGTCGGCCAACACGGCTGCCATCATTACGTTGTCAGTGCCCAGGACCGTGGGGCCAAATTTTCCGTGCATGTTGATCACTGCTCCGGAGAGTTTTGGCGCGAAAACCTTGATGTCGCCTGCTTCAACACGCACAGCCGCGCCGAGGGCTTCGAAGCCCTTGAGATGTAGATCGATGGGTCTGTCGCCGATGACGCAACCGCCGGGCAGCGCGACCGTTGCTTCCTTGCAGCGGCCCAGCAGCGGTCCGAGCACGCAAACCGAGGCGCGCATCTTGCGCACAACGTCATACGGCGCGACGGAATGGACCTTGTCCGCGGTCACGCTCACCGTGCCGCTGGCGCGTTCCACCTGCGCGCCGAGGTAAGTCAAAATTTGCAACATGTAGTGTGTGTCGCTGAGGTCCGGCACTCCGTAAATCACGCAAGGTTCCCGCGTCAGCAGCGTTGCGGCGAGGATGGGCAGCGACGAATTTTTCGAGCCGCTCACCTTGATGGCGCCGGAAAGCGGATGGCCGCCGCGGATGAGAATCTTATCCATACCTTGCAAACAGGAACCGGCCTGTTCCTTGATAATCTTTTCTGGCGCAAATGTCGCTAAAATTTTTGTCTGCCAGCGCCTGGATGAGGCCTTCGGCCTGGCCGGGGCCGATTTCCAATGCCAGCAGGCCACCGGGCCGAAGCCGCAACGGCGCCTGGTGAATCAGTTCCCGGATCAATTCATCGCCCCGCTCACCGGCAAAAAGCGCAACTTCCGGGTCATGTAACACTTCTCGCGAAAGATTGTGCCGCTCTTTCGTGGAGATATACGGAAGGTTCGCGACAATAAGATCGAAAGTTCCCTCGACCGTCTCGAAAAGATTACTTTTTAGTAATTGCACCCGGTCGCCCAATTCCAGCCGCTCGGCATTTTCTCGCGCGAGCGATAATGCCTCATCCGAAATGTCCACGGCGACAATTTGCGCGTTGGGAAATTTCGCAGCCAGGCTCAGCGCGATCACGCCGCTGCCGGTGCCAACATCCAGGACACGCGAATTTGAAATTTGAGATCTGAAATTGGAAATCAGCAGCTCGACGAGCTGCTCCGTTTCCGGCCGCGAAATCATCGCGCGTTTGTCGCACAGAAAGGTGAGCCCGCAAAACTCCACCGTGCCCACCAGATGTTGAAGCGGCTCGCCTTCGGCGCGGCGCCGAACCAGCTCACGCAACGGCGCAAGTTCCCCCTCGCTTAATTCCCGCTCGAATTCCAGATAGAGGTCTAGCCGTCGCCGCCCGAGCGCGTGAGCCAGCAAATGCTCCGCATTCAAGCGGGGACTGTCGATCTTATGCTTTTCGAAATACGCGGTCGCGGCGCGCAGCACTTCCAGCACGGTCATCGTTTTATCCAACGTAATCGAGGGATTGTCGCGGCGACAGCGGTTCGCGTTTGAGCGGCGTGCGAATGGCAAACCCTCAGGCCGCCGCGGATTCCTTCAAGCGCTCGGCCAGATCGGCTGCTTGCAGCGCGCCGATCAACTCGCCAAGCTCGCCGTCCATTACTCGATCCAGATTATAGAGGGTTAATCCGATGCGATGATCGGTCACCCGGTTTTGCGGGAAATTGTACGTGCGAATTTTTTCTTCGCGCCCGCCCGTGCCAATCTGGCCGCGGCGTTGTGCGCTGTACTTTTCGGCTTCCTCGCGCTGTTTACGCTCGAGCAATCGGGCCCTGAGAATGGAGAGCGCTCTTTCCTTGTTTTTAATCTGGCTGCGGCCTTCCTGGCAGCGCACTATCATTCCGGTGGGAATGTGCAGCACTTGCACGGCGGAATCGGTAGTGTTCACGCCCTGGCCGCCAGGGCCGCCGGCGCGCGAGACCTCGATGCGCAAGTCTTCGGGTTTCAGTTCAATCTCGACATCCTGCGCCTCGGGCAACACGGCCACAGTGGCCGTGGAAGTATGGATGCGGCCCTGCGCTTCTGTCGCCGGCACGCGTTGCACACGGTGCACTCCGCTTTCGTATCTTAATTTTCGGAAAACAGATTCGCCGGAGACGCGGAAAATTACTTCCTTAAATCCGCCCAGCTCCGAGGGGCTTGCTTCGAGGTCTTCGACTTTCAAGCCGACCGATTCGGCGTAGCGACGGTACATCCGGTAAAGATCGGCGGCGAAAATCGCGGCCTCGCTTCCGCCCGTGCCGGCGCGAATCTCTACAATGGCGTCGCGCTCTTCATTCTCATCTGGTGGGAGCAGGGCGATCTGGACTTCGCGCTGCAGATCGGCCACCCGCCTTTGCAGTTCGGGAATTTCGTCGTCGGCCATGGCTGCGATCTCCACATCGCGAGACATGGCGAGCTCGCGGTTGTCGTCCAGTTGCCTGCGCGCGGCCGCCAGTTCGTCCCATTTGACCAACAAGTCCCTGATGCGCGCGTGTTCACGCATGAGCTCACCGGCTCGCTGCCGATTGGAGAACAAACCGGGATCGGCAATCTCCCGCTCGAGTTGCTCGAAGCGTTCCCGTTTAAGTTGGACAAGGGAATCAAGGTCCATGCGGAGTTGACGCCAGATTGCCGCCTCGCCGCGAGGAAAGCGTCCGAAGCCTCCTCCGGTGATAGCTGATCAGCTAAGCTTTCCTGCCCGCCCGGGCGGCTTTGACGCTGCCGTAGCGCCTTGCAAATTTCTCCACCCGCCCGGCAGTATCGACGAACTTTTGTTCACCTGTGAAAAAGGGATGACAAGCGGCGCAAATACCGATCTTAATATCGCGTCGGGTGGACCGGGTGTGATACACCGCTCCGCAGGCGCACACAATATCGGTCTCGTAATACTCTGGATGAATGCCGGCTTTCATCGCCAAACGCAAAACAAGAATTTACTCTCGTCGGCGAAGCGCGCAAGCGATGAAACGTAGCGATCCACTGGTCGATGCCTGGCAACGGACGCTGCGCCGTCTAAAGGATGCGCCAGCCATATTCGACGCGCGCGGCCCTGTGCTCCGCAGTTTTTCAGCGATCGAAGAACGCGCCGGCCAGTGGGAATCGCGGCTCGAGGGACTCGATCCCGGCGGCGTGATCGCAGTCCAGATCGGTAATCACCAGGATTGGCCGGCGATCCTGATTGCCTGTTTGCGAAGAAAACTCGTTGTGCTGCCGCTGGATGATGCCATGAGCGAGCGGCGGCGCGATGCGGTCTTGGAGATTTGCGGCGCAAGCGCAATCGTTTCGGCAGATGCCGCGGATATTTTGCCGATTCCCGACTCCGCGCGTCGCTGGAGCTGGGGCCACGCATGGCCATCCCTGCTCAAACTGACTTCCGGGACCACCGCGGCGCCCCGCGCCGTTCGGTTCCGCAGCGAACAGCTACTGGCTGATTGCCATCAGATTTGCGAAACGATGGGGATCAGCAGCGCGGATTTGAATTTCGGGGTGATCCCGGTTTCGCATTCGTACGGTTTTGGCAATCTACTTCTGCCTTTGATCGCGCGTGGTGTTCCCGCAGTACTCAGCCGCGATAGAACGCCGCGAGCGATTCTTGCCGGGCTGGCCTGCACGGGCGCGACGGTCTTTCCGGGCATGCCGGTGTTTTATCAGGCGTTTTGCGAAGTGGATGAAGTGCCCGCGTTGCCAAAGCTGCGGCTGTGCATCTCGGCTGGCGCGCCGTTGCCTGCCAGGGTCGCGATACGATTTCATGAGAGGTTTCGGTTGAAGATCCATTCCTTTTACGGCGCCTCGGAATGCGGCGGGATTTGTTACGATCGCCAGGGAACATGCAAAGAGGATGGGTTTGTCGGTCAGCCGATGAAAGGCGTTCGCGTGAAAGTGCTCGACCCGAATGCGGCAGCGAGCCAGATTCAAGTCCGCAGCGCCGCGGTGGGAGACGGCTATATTCCCGAGGCCGATGCCGCAAAATTGATTGCGGGAGAATTTATTCCCGACGATCTGCTGACTCGCGCCGGGCGCGGTTTTCGGGTCGTCGGCCGCGTTTCGGATGTGATCAATGTCGCGGGGAAAAAGGTGAACCCGGCGGAGGTGGAGGCGCATTTGCTGCGCTTTGATGGTGTGCGGCAGGCGGTCGTGTTTGGACGACCGACGGCTGCCGGAGCGCTGCGCAATGAAGAAGTGGCGGCATGCGTCGTGGCGGAGCCCAAGGTCAGCGAGCGGGAACTTGTGCAATATTGTCAGCGTGCCCTGAGTCCCTGGCAGGTGCCAAAGCGAATATTCCTTCTCCAGTCAATTCCCACCAGCGAACGCGGGAAAATCAGCCGGCGCGACCTTGCGCAGCGCTTTTCAAAAACCTGCGCGCCGCTCCAGTCATTATGATTGTGTCTTGATAAAGCTGTCACATGGGGTTGCTTATCGCAGGAGGATGCCTATGCCGAAGTCACCCGGCAAACCCAAGTCCATAGAAGCCCATATTGAACCGGCGCCAAGCGAGCAACCCCAAGAGATCGAAACGCATCTCGGCTCGCAGGAGAGCGAACCTGTCCAGGAGGCATACAACAGCGCCGGGACGACGCAAACTGACGACTGGTGGAGCGCTCCGCAACCGTCCACGGGTTGGACCGAACCGGCGTCGGAAGTCGCGGCGCAACCCGCCGAGGTCGCTCCGCTGAAGGAGCCGGCGGCAGACGTCTATTTTTGCGGCCCAGTTGCGTTGCTTTCCCTCAATCGTGCTCTGCAGACAATTGCCAAAGAAAAACTCAGCGGCACGCTGCGGATTTCTTGGGAAAAGGAACCGGTCGAGCTTTTGGCGCGCGAGGGCGAAATCGTATTGGCCACCACACGCGACGTCGATCTTTATTGTCCGGAGACCCCAGCGCTTTTGGCGGACGCGGATGGGGCGCAGATCGAACGAGCCCGCGCGCAGCAAAGCGAGACCGGCGTTCCTTTTCTTCTGAGCCTAGCGCGTGAGGGGGCCATCGCCTCGGATGCGGCGGAGGAACTGGTGCAGCGATATGGTCAAAAGCTTTTTTCCCATATTTGGACCGCTTCCGAGCCCTGGATTGCGTTTGAGAAGAACACGCCGCTGTTGGAAAATGTCGCTGATCTGTCGGGTGACCCGGATGTGAGCGACTGGGCTTTGGCGACGCTGCGCCTGGTGGATCATCCCGACGTCGCCGCCGATTTCGATCCTGCCTCAATTCCCGGTTACACGAAGGAAGGCTTCGAACGCATCCAGAGACTGAAGCTCACTGCGGACGAAGCTCAATTTGCTTCGCAGTTCAATGGCGTTCGCTCCGTGCAACAGATCGCCAAAAACCTGAGACTGGATTTGAAATCCACCCGTCAGATGTTGTTTCGTTTTCTCGCTCTTGAAATTGTGGAATGCTGGCCGGCCAGCTCGGTCGCGAAGCCCGAAGCGCCCGGCGGCTTGTTTCAACGATTTGGACGCGCGGGCCGGCGGGGCCATTAGCGGCGTAGCTGCCCGGGACTTGCGTCACGCGCTTATGAGGCGAAGCATTCTCGTCGTCGATGTCGGCGGGACTTTTGTAAAACTGTTGCTCTCCGACCACGACGAACGCGCTTTTCCTTCGGGTCGCTGGCTAAGGCCGCCCGATCTGATCAAAAAAATTCACCAGACCGCCCGGGGCTGGAACTTCGACCGCATCTCCATCGGATTTCCCGCGCCCATCCGCAACGGGCGAATCACCAGGGAACCAAAACACCTTGGCAAGGGATGGATCGGGTTCAATTTTGCCAGGGCATTGCGCCTGCCGGTGCGCGTCATCAACGATGCTGCGATGCAGGCGCTGGGCAGTTATCGCGGGCGGGGTCGCATGCTTTTCCTGGGATTGGGAACAGGTCTCGGGTCCGCTCTGGCATGGGACCGGACGCTGCTGCCCCTTGAACTGGGCGATCTTCCCTATCCCCGGGGCCGCATCATTGAACAGTATCTGGGTATTCCCGGATTAAAGTCGCTGGGCGAAAAGAAATGGAAACAGGAAGTGCTTTACGCTGTCGCGCAATTGAAGCGATCCTTCATCGCTGATTACGTCGTGCTCGGCGGCGGCCTGGTGCACCGGTTTCGCCGGCTGCCCAGAGGAATTGAACGCGGACGAAACGAAAATGCGTTTCTCGGAGGGCTCCGGCTGTGGGAAAGCGAGAGGAACTCCTCCGAGCCGAAATGGCGCGTGCTCTAGCGACCAAATCGCGATCTTACCTTCGCCATCGAGAGTGCCAGGGAGGGGACTCGAACCCCTAAGGATTTTCTCCACCAGATCCTAAGTCTGGCGCGTCTGCCAATTCCGCCACCCTGACGCGGATTGTCGATTTAGGTTTTCGAGTGTCGACTGCAAATCGGGGAGGGGTGGGGCGAGCGAAGTTGTGACGCTCGCTTTTGAAATTGCGAGCGCCCTTGTAAGTCAGAGGCGTTGTGCGCGACTAATGAGCAAAGCATGGGATTATGAAAACAAACAGCTCACGTTTTGATCGTTTGGTTGCTCGATATTACCCGGCGGTTTACAGCTTCGCAGCGCGATTGACGGATGATCCTCGGGACGCAATCGCGCTGACGCAGCGCGCGTTCAACGGCGCTCGCAAACAATTGCAAAGCATACATAATCAGAAGGCAATCGCGTCGGTCCTCATCGCGGCAGTTTTGCGGGCCGGGCTGACGTTCGTTTGATCTGATTTGGCAACTTTGTTCGCTGCGCCAGCGGTAACCGCAGCATGAGACTCTTTTGAACTACCTCGGTTTCAGAGAGCTGAGGGGAATACTTTCGCAAGCGTCCTTGGCATCCGGACGAGGGATAATAACTTAAGGCATCGCGGCCTTGGATCGTCTTGGCCTTGAAAAGAGCGGCAGTTTCCCGAATAGGAATTGAAATGGGATCGAACTGCGCGCAGCCCATGCATTCTCGTCGTGTTTCGCGCCGGGAAATGCCAGATAGAAAAGCTCGCTGCCGGGGCGGTATCCTGCCCAGATCAGTCGGTCGCGCATGCTGCGCGTAGCTTCGTAGTTGTCGCCGGGCCAGCCGCTGTCAATGTAAATTCGAATTTTCCGTTTTGCTTCCGTGGAAACGCGCTCGAGCAGGTTGTCCCGATAGGTGAACGTGCTGGAGAGGCACGCGACCTTCCCGAACAGCTGCGGCCATTGCCATCCAAGATAAAAGGAAACAACACCGCCCAGCGATGAGCCCATCACGGCGGTGTTCGTCGGGCTGGTCAAGGTGCGGTATTTTCCGTCGATGAGCGGCTTGAGTTTCTCGACAATGAACCGGCCGTAGTCCTCATATCCGGGCATAGTGTACTCGTTCATGCGATCGTGTGGATGAACTCCCACGACGATCACTTCCTCGATGGCGTTCATCGTATCGAGCATGTTAATCACTTCGTCAGTCCTCCATGTGTTTCCGATAAAGGCTTCCTCCTTGAAAAACAGATTGTGCCCATCGTGCATGTAAAGCACCGGGTATTTCTTCAGCGTGTTCTCGTGGTAGCCGGGCGGGAGAAAAACGCGGAAACGATGTTCAACACCAGAGGGGCTGGCCAGTGGCGGCATCAACTCGCATACGCTGCAACGTGTGTCTTCGCAAAAGAAAGGATAAACCTCCAACGGTGCCCCTGCCGTGGCGATCGCCAGGCAATTTTCGCCACGCGACCACATGGTCGCGCCGTCGCGGACCAGCACCGGTTTGAAATAAAAGTATGGCCGCTCAGTTTCCACCTGAAATTCTGTCGTGCAGCCATTCCGCCGGACAGCTGCGACATCGGCGTCCCAATTCTGATCCGTGCGAAGCGCGATTCGTCCGCCGTCCTGGGGATAAATGACTCGAATCCGCTGTTGGTATGTTTTCATAATCGCATTGAAACGATTTCCTCACGCAGTTCGCGGGCGATCTCCTTGCGGTTGCCAGCGCGAATGCGTGCCGGCGAAAAAGAATAATGCGCCCGGACCTCGCGCTTGAACAAAAGATTCAAAAGATGCGGCACCAGCGTCATGTCGCGCCAGTAACAAACCTCCTCAGCGACCGAACCGTGATCGAGAGCATACTGAATCGACGCGGCTGCAATCGGAGCGCGGACTTGCACCGCAGATTCGAGCAAAGCCGATTTGAATGGCAACACCGCAGTGCCGTCGGAACTTGTGCCCTCGGGAAACAGGACAACGAGTGCACCGCCTGCAATCGCATCCTGCAAAAGACCGACAGTTTTCCAGCTGGACAGTCGGCATTCGCGATCGACAAAGATCGTGCCCGCAGCACGTGCCAGCCAGCCGAACAGCGGCCATGCAGCCACCTCGCGCTTCGCTACAAACACGCAGGGCCGAATCGAGCTCAGGACAACGATATCCAGATAGCTCAAATGATTGCTGACCAAAAGGCCTGACGCCGACATCGAGCCGTGCGTCTGCACGCGAATTCCGAGAACGCGACATGCAAATCGCGACCAGCAATGCATCCACGCCGCGCGAGCGCGCATACGTCTCGTGGGCCTAAGGAATGGAACCGCGATCGCGTTGTGAACAAGCGCGACCAGGGAGAAGGATATGACTGCGACCGCCCGCCAGATTCCAAGAAAGGGGCACAGGCATGTTTTGCCGATTTTGAAAACGAAGCGATAGCTTGCAGTGCGCGATGGCATATCAGCCAGCCCGGCCGACCCGGCGGCAGTCTGGCAGCCTGCCAGCCGAGCTAAGCTGGCAGCCTGAAATCCTATTGCGGTCATGGATTTCATCTGAGAAAATGTGCGCGCACAATCGCAGGCAACGCTTGGAGATCGAGCAGCGTCAGAAAATCGATCGTGCCAAACTCGCGATCGATCGCCGGTGGACCGCAAATCTTAGCGCCGATTGCGAGATAAGCGCGCAACAGTTTCGAGGACGCTGTAGCCGGGGGCGTTGACCCCGGCAGGGCCGGGTACGGCCATGCGCAGGCAAAGCCGGCGTCAGCGCCGCCGGCTACAGCAAACTCCGGGCGCGGCCGGGTGCGCAACTCTGGAATAACGATATATGGCCGCAGTTGCCAATACATCGTCGCGCCGTCGGCCGGGTCCTGCGAACTAATCGAACTGCATCCGATCAGGAACCGGGCGTTGCGCTCCACGGCATAACGAGCTATTCCGCGCCAGAGAAGATGCAGCAGATTGAAATCCCGGTGATCAGCGTGCACACAGGCGCGACCGAGCTCGATTATTTCGCAGCGAAACGGTTCGTACGGCGTAAAATCAAATTCTCGCTCGCTGTAGTAGCCGAGATTTGCCGCTGCCAATTGACCGGTCTGCAATCGATATGTGCCGACAATTTCACCCGTGGCGAGTTCTTCGACGATCAAATGATCGCAAAACTCATCGAACGGATCGACATCCATCCCGGTCGCGTACGACTCAGCCAGTCCTTTGCCCAGTTCGAGATTGAAAATCTCAAACCGCAACTGTTGAGCGCGACGCACTTCGTCTTCGCTTCGCGTCAGTCGCACGCGATACGCGGTTGTAGCCGGCGGCGTTGACGCCGGCCTTCGCATAGATGTCTTTTCGATAAGGGTCATCAATCGTGTTCTCCAGCAGTTTCACCACGAGCGCAGTCCACCCGGTTTGATGACTCGCCCCGCAGCCACGGCCCGTTTCGCCGTGGAAATACTCGTAAAAAAGGACCAGATCGCGCCAGTGCGGATCATTCGCGTATTTCGCGATTTCGCCATGACACGGGCGCGCGCCCTTTTCGTCAGGCAAAAAGATGCTCGCCAACCGGCGGGCAAGTTCATGCGACACTTCCTGCAGCGTTAGCATATTCCCGGAGCCGGTCGGGCATTCCACCTTGAACGACTGGCCATAAAAGAGGTGATACCGTTCGAGCGCTTCGACGATCAGGAAATTAATGGGAAACCAGATCGGGCCACGCCAGTTCGAGTTGCCGCCAAACAGATAACTGTTTCCTTCGCCGGGAACGTAATCAACCCGGAACTCCTCGTTGCGCGCGCGAAAGCGATACGGCCTCGCGCTATGGACGCGTGAGACGGAGCGAAGACCGTGCGGCGAAAAAAATTCGCTTTCATCGAGCATGTAGCGCAGGGCACGTCGCAGCCGATCGCGAGTCGGGATTGCCAACATCCGGTTCCCAGTAAAGGGGCAGACTTCGCAATAGGTGAGGAGCGACGCAAGATCCCTGCGGTAATTGAGGAACCATTCCATGCGTTTCTTGAACCCCGGGAGCTTGCTGATCTTCGCCGTCTCAAGATTTTCCACTGCAATCAACGGCATCAGGCCAACGAGCGATCGCGTCCGCAGCGGAATCATTTGCCCATCGACTTTGAGCTGGTCGTAGTAGAACCCGTCCTGCTCATCCCATAAGCCCGAGCCGCCGAGCGAATTCATGGCATCGTTAATGCCGATGAAATGCTCGAAGAATTTCGACGCCATGTCTTCATAAACGGGATTGGTCTGCGCCAGTTCAAGCGCCATTGAAAGCATCGTGAGGCAATAGAAACCCATCCATGCGGTGCCGTCCGCTTGCTGAAGGAATCCGCCGGTCGGCAGTGGCTTTGAACGATCGAACACGCCGATGTTATCAAGTCCAAGAAAACCGCCGGAGAAAAGGTTATTGCCTTCGGCGTCCTTGCGATTGACCCACCAGGTAAAGTTCAGCAGCAACTTCTGGAACACGCTTTCCAAAAACGCGGTGTCCCGCCTGCCACGCGGCCCGGTCATTTTGTAAACGCGCCATGCCGCCCACGCGTGCACCGGGGGATTTACATCGCCGAACGCAAATTCGTAGGCCGGGATTTGCCCGTTCGGATGCATGTACCATTCCCGCAAAAAGAGAATCAGCTGCTTTTTCGCAAAGTCGGGATCGATTTTAGAAAACGGGATCATGTGAAACGCGAGGTCCCACGCCGCAAACCACGGATATTCCCACTTGTCCGGCATTGAGATAACGTCCCGGTTGAAAAGATGCATCCATTCTCGATTCCGACCGAAGTGACGCTCCGGCGGTGGTGCCGGCTGCGCAGGATCACCCGACAACCATTCGCGAACGCTGTAGTGATAGAACTGTTTGCTCCAAAGAAGCCCGGCATACCCCTGGCGCGCAACTTTTTTGGCGTCTCCATCCATCTCCGAAGGAATGACAGCGTCGTAAAACTCGTCCGCTTCCTTCACGCGCTGGCCAAAGATCTCCTCGAAGTTGACGAACGCTGTAGCCGGGAGCGTTGACCCCGGCCTTTCTGGTGCACCATCTCGTCCCGAGCCGGCCTCACCGCGGCCGGCTACAGCAGACAACCGCAGCCTAACGACTTGAGACGCGCCAGGTTCAATTTCCAACACATGATGCGCAGCAAATTTGGTTCCCGTGTTCTGTGGATTCACCGCGTCCGTGCGTCCGTGCACGACGTATTCGTGAAACGCATCTTTCACGAACTGCTGCCCATTTGGATAATTGTGAATACGCGCCGAATTCGTCTCGTTCTCGGTGAAAAGCGGTTTGGCCTTCCCCTCAAAGGCGAGTTGATAACTCCCAAGAACATCGTGCCGCGCCCGCACGAGGCCGTCGCGCTCCAGCGCGATTGAAGGTTTATTCGTAGATTCTTCCGGTGTCGATCCCCACGACCAGGTGTTGCGAAACCAAAGCGTCGCCAACAAATGCAACGTCGCCTTGTCGGGACCACGATTGGCAATCGTTAAGCGGATCAGAATGTCATTTTCGGAAGCCTTCGCGTACTCGGCGAACAGATCGAAGTAGCGATCATCATTGAAAATGCCCGTGTCAATCAATTCGAACTCAGGCGCGCCCAGGCCGCGTCGCCGATTCTCCTCGATCAGCCGGCCGTATGGATATTCGGCCTGCGGATATTTGTAGAGCGCCTTCATATAGGAATGCGTCGGCGTCGAGTCGAGGTAGTAATAGAGTTCTTTCACATCCTCGCCGTGGTTGCCTTCCGACCCGGTGAGGCCAAAAAGCCGCTCCTTCAGAATCGGATCTTTTCCGTTCCAAAGCGCCAGCGCGAAACAGAGACGGCATTGCCGATCGGCGATACCAAGCAGCCCGTCTTCGCCCCAGCGATACGCGCGGCTTCGTGCATGATCGTGCGGGAAATAATCCCAGCAATTTCCGTAAGGCGAGTAATCCTCGCGAACGGTCGCCCATTGACGTTCCGACAGATACGGTCCCCAGCGTTTCCAGTTTTTCGTCCGCGCTGTGTCTTCTTGCAGTCGCCGATGTTCAGCCGTTGTAGTCGCAACCATGTTCATTGGTCGCGAAGACGACCAATTCCTTACGCGGCCACTGTAGCCGGGGGCGGCGACCCCGGTTGCTTTTCTGCCGCGACGGCATGATTGCCGGCGTCAACGCCGCCGGCTACAGAAAGGTGCTCCCGATTCCACGGCGCAGCGCCGGTCTCTGTCTGCGTATGCGCAAGAGCGCGTTGATCGAGAAACTGGACGAAATCTTTTGTAAAGAGAACGTCCAGCGCCCAATCGATCGCTACGCGCACCTTCTTTTCTGTGCGCGGCAGTTTGCTCCAGTAAATCCCGCGCCAGAGAAACCAGGCCAGGAATCCGGAGAAATTTACTCCCAGGATGCGCGCGACGCCGGTTCGCCGGCCGATCGCAGCAAGCGCGCCGAGTGTTTTGAAGCGGAACGGCTTCTTCGCCATTCCGTTAACACTCGCCATGATGTTTTTCGCGACAACTTTGCCTTCGCGCGACGCGTGTTGCGCAGTTGGTGGACAATCTTTGCCAGTCGCAGGGTCCGGTACCAGCGCGCAATCGCCGAGGGCCCACAATCCATTGATGCCGTCCACTTCAAGATTCGCGTTTACCTTGATCCGGCCGCGTTCTTTTGCGCACGGCACAAGATCGAGAATCGGATTTGGCGCGATGCCAGCAGTCCAAACCAGCGTCGAACTGACGATTTTCTCGCCGTCGCTTAACTCGATTTCGTTCGCTCGCACCGCCGCTACTTTGCTCTTCGCGCGAATCTCCACGCCGCGGCCCCGCAGTTTCTTGTCGGCGTAACGGCCGAGTTTTTCGCCGAGCTCCGGCAAAATGTACTCGCCGGGATGGACGAGCACGAGTCGAAGCATGTTCTCTCTCAGATTGGGATAGAACGGCAGCGCGTCGCGCAAAAAATCGTTGATGCTGGCGATCGTCTCCACGCCGGCGAAACCGCCTCCGGCCACGACAAAAGTCAACAGCGGCGGACGTTCCGCGCCCACACACTCGGTATCCGCTTCTTCCAAATGCGCGATCAGTCGGTTGCGCAGCTGAATGGCGTCACCCAGCGATTTCATTGTCAACGCGCGCTGCGCGACGCCCGGTAACCCGAAGAAATTCGTCACCGAGCCGAGCGCGAGGACGAGATGATCATATCGGAGCGTGTGCGAATGATGATCGAATCCATGTGAGACGACGACCTGCTTCCTCTCCAGATCGATGTGCTCGACGTCGCCGCAGAAGAAATTTACGTGCCGGATCATTTTGCGGACTGGATTCACGATGTTGGTCAGATCCAGATCGCTCGCTGCGATTTCGTGCAGCATTGGCGTGAAAAGGAAAAAGTTCTCCCGGTTGACCACGGTCACTTCGAATCGCGGATCGCGACGCTTCTCAAATTCCAGCGCCGCGTAGAGCCCGCCGAAACCGCCGCCGAGAATGAGGACACGAATCTTGTCTGGCATTTCACATTGGTCGAGCACGCGTTGAAATGCTTACAAATGGGTAGCAGGCCGACTGACGGTGGCGATGAAAGCGCACATATTTTAGGCAGCGAGTTGTAGCCGGGATCGATGATCCCGGCCACCCGCATACCTTGCATCGGTACGAGGTCAACTGTGATTGGAGCGACTAGCTACAATCGCAGTTCTTCAACCTGGCCTCGCCACGGCCATTCATCTGCAGTCCCTACGAGTCAGGCGCGCAGCAGATTTTCTCTGAAATATTCCCATTTCTGGTTGTAGATCTCGCTTGAGCATATCACATGATCGAAGAGTTCTTCCTGCCAAATCGGCGCGCCAAACTTCAGCTCTCCGCTGACTCGCTCGCTCCTCCATTGTTTCCATGCCTGGATGAACCGTGGCAGCGCTTTAGCATCCATTCTGCCGAACAAAAGAAATGGACAGGATCAGGCATGATGACATAACGCCCGACTGCCCAACCATGACGATGGCGGGCGTTCTGCCACTTATCGACCAAAATCCTGGCCACTTCACTTGAGGCAAGAATCCGTCGCCGTTCAAAAGTGCACGTTGTGATGAAATAAATCGGCCAATTGATCCATGCGCATTCGAGCCTGCGGAGATGCTTCTGCATCGCGTGTTGGGAGCCTGCAAGGATCGCGCCGGCGAGCGCGTAATTCATTGATGGCCGGGATCACGGATCCCGGCTACAGCACGCTGCGCTCGAGTCGGAGCAGTTCACCCAGAGACCACGCCTGAAACGGGCAGCCGCGTGGTGTGTGTGGTGCTTCGGCATCACAGATTTCCGATACGTGACCGAGGCCGGCATGATTCAGGTGTTCGCGCAACGGCGGGAGAAATCGTTCGCGCGCCTTCTTTTTCGCGGCGGCAGTGGAGCCCCGCACGCGCACCCACGCTTCGACGAACGGCCCGATCAACCAGGGCCAGACCGTGCCCTGATGATAAACGGAATCCCGCGCACGCGAATCACCTTCGTAGTGCGGCGCGTATCCCGCTTCGCCTGGTGCCAGTGAACGCAGGCCCAACGGCGTGAGCAAAAGCATTTCCACGGCGTCAACCACGCGGTGCGCTTTCTCTTTCGAGAGCAGCGTGAGTGGCAAACCGCCAACAGCAAAGATTTGGTTGGGGCGAAACGTAAGATCGATCACGCCCGGTTGATGATCGCAGTCGATCACATCGGCGAGGTACCCGGCGTGTTCGTTCCAGAATTGACTCTCAAAGGTCGCGCGACCGTTTTTGAAAGGTGTTTCCCAACGTCCGGAGAATTTCGCGCCGATTGCAAGCGCGTTCAGCCAGAGCGCCTGAATCTCCACCGGTTTCCCAATGCGCGGCGTGATCTCCCGGCCATCAACACGCGCATCCATCCAGGTGAGCTGCTGGCCGTGTTCCCCTGCCGAGAGCAATCCGTCCCGATCGGCGCGGATGCCGAAGCGAGTGCCTTCGTTGTATCCGGTGAGAATCGCTTCAACCGCCGCACGCAATTTTTTTTCGTGACAGTCGTCGATGAGCATTCGCCTTTTTTTCGCGGCGAGAAGATAATCGTTCACCGCGATGATGTACCAAAGCGAGGCGTCCACAGAATTAAACTCCGGCTGGTCGCCTCGATCGGGAAACCGATTCGGCAACATGCCTTCGGAAACGGTCTCAGCCCATTGCAGCAGGATATCGCGCGCCTCCTCGAGATGCCCGGTGGCGATGCACAGCCCACGCAACGCGATAAATGTGTCGCGTCCCCAATCGCCAAACCATGGATAACCGGCGATGAGGGTTTTGCCCTTTCCGCGTTTTACAAGATAGGCGTCAGCGGCGCGCTCCAACGGACTCGAAAAATATTGGCGGCGGACTTTCTCAATCGATCGGATCCGAGCATGACGCGCTTCGATGGATTCTGTAGCCGGTGACGTCGACGCCGGACGCTTGGAAGAACCGGGGTCATCACCCCCGGCTACAGCGGTCAACATTAGCACCGCAGCTTTTTCGGAAAGTGAAAATTGAAATACCCCCGGCGACGCCAGATCTTCATTTGCATCGAGACCGCGCGAGAGTTCTTCGGAGTAAAGAAAATTGCGATACCACGCTGGCTCGTGCGTGTAACGGCCGTTGGAGAAGGCAATGACAGCCGGCACGCCGTCGTAACTTCGAAACGTTATGCGCTCGCCATTTTGCTCCGTGTCGAACTTGAACGCGCCGTTCTCGTGATGCGTCGAGTGAAAATCACGACCGGAGAGAAATGGCCGGACGCGGAGCGTTGTAGCCGGCGGCGGGGACGCCGGCTGATTGGAAGAGCCGGGGTCAACGCCCCCGGCTACAATTCGCCACGAGATGAAAACTGCCGATTCGCCTTTCGGGACGAACAGTTCCTGTTCGATAACCAGATCGTCGTCGATCTGGTAACGCCAGCGGGGCCACGGCTCGTATTCAAACGACTCGATTCGCGAGGCGCCGTCGGGATAAATTACGTCAGGGCCGTAGCGTTGCGATGAAATTGCAAACGTTCCGTTCGGCGTCTCGATCCAGGCATCGAATCCGTTAACGAGCACCGCGCGTTCCGCCGGCGGCGTTGTTGCCGCCAACAGCAGCGCGTGATAGCGCCGAGTGCGAATTCCCGATACTGTTCCGCTCGCGAATCCGCCGAGGCCATCTGCCTCGAGCCATTCGGCGTTAGGATCAATCGGCTTTGCTGTAGCCGGTGGCGTTGACGCCGGCGTAATTACCCTCCGCGGTCCGCCGGGCTCATCGCGCCCGACGACAGTCGGATCAGTTGAATTCATGGTGTAAAGATGGGGCGTTGACGCCAGCCGCGTCAGAGCGTGGCGGCGCGCATGACTGCCGAGGTCGGCGCCCCCGGGCTACAACCGAATCAATTGGATTCATCGGGTGCCGTCGAATCGAAGCGGAACAGTAAAATCACGAGAGCTGACAGTATTGCGATGGCAAGCATTTCTAACCTCCAGTCTCGAAGCCGGGATAAAGCGTCATGCCGCCATCGACGAAGAGCGTTGCGCCCTGGATGTAATCCGATTCGTCACTGGCCAGCCACACGGCGACGCGGCCAATTTCTTCCGCTTCGCCGATGCGCTTGTACGGGATAAGCTTGAGCAACTCGTTGTAATGTTCGGGCGTGTCCCAGGCTTGCATGTTGATCGGTGTGCGGATCGCTCCCGGTGCTATTGAGTTCACGCGAATCCGGTAAGGCGCGACTTCCTGGGCGATGCTTTTCATCATCAACATCACGCCGCCCTTGGATGCGGCATAATTCACGTGACCGGCCCACGGGATCACTTCGTGCACCGAGCTGATGCAAATGATTTTGCCGGCACAACATGAGATCTCCGGGCGGATGCCGCGTCGCTTGAATTCGCGGATGGCTTCCCGCGCGCAGAGAAATTGTCCGGTGAGATTAACGCTGATCACTTTATTCCATTGGGTCAGGGTCATCTGATCAAAAGGCGCGTCCGACTGGAGGCCCGCGTTGTTCACCAAAATGTCAACAGTGCCAAACTCGTCGCGTACTGCTTCGAACATTGCAGCAACCTCCGTTTCATTTGAAACATCGGCGCGAAACGAGAACGCAGTGTGGCCATGGCCGCGCAGCTCATCGACCATCGCCTGCGCTTTGTCTTCGCCGGCGACGTAATTAACACAGACGTCAGCGCCTGCATGACCGAGAGCGAGCGCAATCGAACGGCCGATCCCAGAGCTGGCGCCGGTTACGATGGCCTTTTGGCCCTTGAGTAGCTTGCGATTTTCCATTTTCGGAACAACCGGCTTCGGTAAATCCATGAAAACATTCTCGGCGTAGGGCACTTTGGGTTTGGGACGATTGGCAGCTTCTGGTGACATCGTTGGCATGGTGCTTTCCTTTTGGTTTTGCGGATTCGTCGCGATCACCAGCGATTCCTTACAAGTGACGATTTCGCGCCGTTGTAGCCGGGGCGTTGCTGTAGCTGGGGGGCGTTGACCCCGGCTCCCCAAAAATTTGCCCGCGCGCCAGACCTGCCGGCGTCAACGCCGCCGGCTACAGGTCACATTCGCAGCTCCTCGATCTGACCCTGCCAGGACCAATGGTCCGCATTCTCGACAAGCCCAGCGCGCACGGGATTGTTACGAACGTAGTTCCACTTTTCGCCGTAGCTTTCAGACGAACGCAACACGTGATCGAAAAACTCTTCCTGCCAAACAAGACTCGCTCCCTGCAGTTGGCGTTTGATGGGCTTGCTGGTCCATTCTTTCCAAAACCCGACGAATTTCGGCAGTGTCTTTGCATCCAGCTCAGGTGCGCAGAAGAAGTGGACGTGATCAGGCATTATAACGTAACGGCCGATCGCTCAGCCGTGGCGATCCCGTGCGCTCTTCCATTCCCGCTTCAGAATGGAAGCAACTTCTGCGCACGCGAGGATTGGACTTCGGCGATAGGTGCAGGTGGTGATGAAGTAAACTGGATCTGTGATCCAAACCCGCTCAAGTCGTCGAAGGTGCTTATGCACGGGCCCTGTTGTAGCCGGCGGCGGTGACGCTAGCCCGAAGAGATGCGCGGGCGTTCAACGCCAGCCGGGGTCAACGCCCCCGGCTATAGCAACGGCGTAAGGATTTCCCGCGCGCTGCGACCAATTCGCATGAGTAACGGGAGCGATTACGACTTTATCATCATCGGTTCGGGCGCGGGCGGCGGTACTCTGGCTTATCACCTCGCTCCGAGCGGCAAAAAGATTCTTTTGCTCGAGCGCGGTCCATTCGTTCGGCGGGAGAAAGAAAACTGGAACTCGCTCGAGGTGAATGCGCGCGGGCGCTACAACACCCGGGAGATTTGGCGCAACGCAGATGGAACGGCGCTGCATCCGCATACGAACTATTATGTCGGTGGCAATACGAAATTTTACGGCGCGGCGTTGTTTCGTCTTCGCGAAGAAGATTTTGGCGAAATAAAACATTACGGCGGCATTTCGCCGGCCTGGCCGATTTCGTATGATGAGCTGGAGCCGTACTACGCCGAGGCGGAACGCATTTATCATGTGCACGGCGAAACCGGGGAAGATCCCACTGAGCCGCGCCGCAGCGCGCCGTTTCCGTATCCGGCGATCAGCCACGAGGCGCGTATCCAACAATTGAGCGATGATTTCGCGCGCCTCGGGTTAAATCCGTTTCACACCCCGCTGGGAGTGATGCTTGACGAAAAAAATCGCTGGAAGAGCCCGTGCATTCGTTGCAGCACGTGTGACGGTTTCCCGTGTTTGGTGAACGCAAAAGCCGACGCGCATATCTGTTGCGTGGTACCGGCACTGAAGCATCCAAACGTCACGCTTCTCACCGATGCAAAGGTGACTCATCTCGACACCGACGGCTCGGGCCGCGAAGTCACACACGTTCATGTCGAACGCGCCGGCGAAAAAGAAAGTTATTCCGGCGGGATCGTTATCCTCTCCGCAGGCGCGATTAATTCAGCAGCGCTTTTGTTGCGATCGGCTAACGATCGTCACCCGAAGGGCCTGGCGAACGGCTCGGACGTTGTCGGCCGTCACTACATGGGGCATGTCAATTCCGTTTTGATGGCGCTTTCGAAGTGTCCGAATCCGACCGTGTTTCAAAAAACGCTTTCCGTTAACGATTTTTATCATCGCTCGCGCGATTGGGAATTTCCGATGGGACACATCTCATTTGTGGGGAAGCTCGACGGCGACACACTCAAAGCCGGCGCGCCAAAGGTGGCGCCGAAATGGACGCTCGATTTGATGGGCAAACATTCGCTCGATTTCTGGCTCACGTCCGAAGACCTTCCCGACCCCAATAACCGGGTCACGATCAATCGCGATGGCGAGATTGTTTTGCAATACAAGCCCAACAACGAAGAAGGACACAAACGCCTGATCAAAAAACTTGAGAGCTTGATGCAACAGCAGACAAAATGCCCCATGCACGGACACCAGTGTCACGAAGGTCTGTTTGCCCGCAATTTGTTTCTCGGCCAGCGCATTCCCCTCGCTGGCGTAGCGCATCAGAACGGCACGATTCGTTTTGGCGACGACCCGAAAACCAGCGCACTAGATCGCAACTGCAAAGCGCACGAGCTCGACAATCTGTACGTTGTCGATGCCAGCTTTTTCTGTTCCAGTGGCGCGGTGAATCCCGCGCTTACAATCATCGCCAACGCACTGCGCGTCGGCGATCATCTACTGGAGCGAGTGGGCGCACCATGCGCGAAGCCAGAAGTAATGACGACCGCTTAGCCGGCGGCGGTGACGCCGGCAAACGTTAGATTGGACAATATGACAACAGCGGCTCCGTTGGCTGCGCTCGCCCTTAGTATAATCACATCACACTTGTTAGCCCAGCAGCCGGGGTCATCGCCCCCGGCTACAACATTCGAGAGCGGCGAGAGGCAAACTCGCTTATCGAACTCTTCACTTCGGAGGGGTGCAGCAGTTGTCCACCGGCAGAAAAATGGCTGAGCCAGTTGAAAAACAGTCCGAATCTTTGGAAAAAATTCGTTCCCGTGGCTTTCCATGTTGACTACTGGGACCGTCTCGGCTGGCGCGATCGATTCGCCCGACCGGAATTCAGCGCGCGACAACAGCGTTATGCTGCGGCCTGGGGCGGGGACTCGGTTTACACTCCGGGCTTTGTCGTTAACGGCAAGGAATGGCGCAACTGGTTTGGCGACAATGCAATGCCGTCAACGTCGATAAAAGTTGGCGTTTTGCGTGTGTCGCTAAGCGAAACCGGAAAACTCGCGGCAACGTTTGTTCCAGAGACAACGCAACGTGGGGCTTTGGCGTTGAACGTCGCACTACTGGGGAATGAGCTCGAGTCCGACGTGAAACGCGGCGAAAACAGCGGCCGCAAGTTGCACCACGATTTTGTCGTTCTCAACCTCATCAGGATCGATATGGGAAATGAAGCGGGCCGTTGGATGGGATCGGCCGCCTTTCCCACGCGCATCGGTAGCGACGAAGGGGGCGCGCTGGCAGCATGGATTACGGAAAACGGAGCGCCCATTCAGGCGACGGGCGGCTGGTTAAATCCTGTAGCCGGCGGCGCTGGCATCGGCAATCGAGGAGGCAAGCGATGAATTCCGCCGGGCTCAACACTCCCGGCTACGACAATGCGCTCGGCAGATTGGTGCGTCTCGTCATTAACGCACACACAGGTGTGCCGAACACGCGCGCTTTGCTCGTCGGCATCTCGGGGATCGATGCGAGCGGCAAAAGCTTTGTAAGCGCTAAGCTCGCCAACGCGTTACGCTCAAACTTACTGAACGTTGCGCTGATATCCGCCGATGATTGGCTCAATCTACCGGAGGTTTGTATTAACCCCGAAAATCCCGCCGAGCACTTCTACGAGCACGCGCTGCGCCTCGATGAGATGTTTACCCGGCTGGTTGTTCCTTTGCGCAACCAGCGTAGTGTTGATGTTCTGGCCGATTGTGGCGATGCAAGGGCGACTGTTCACCGCAAACATTGCTACAATTTTCGGAATATCGATGTCGTTCTGCTTGAAGGAATCTTCCTGTTCAAGTCCGGTTGTTGCGGCCATTTCGATCTTAAAATCTGGATTGAATGTTCGTTTAAAACCGCGTTGGAACGAGCGATTGGACGCGGCCAGGAAGGCTTGTCGCGCACAGAAACGATCAAATCGTTTCAAACTATCTACTTCCCGGCGCAGCGAATTCACCTCGACCGCGACGATCCGCGTGCTGCCGTCGATTACGTTTTTCAAAACGACGAACTGCGGCGCTGACGCCGGCGATCGAGGAGGCAAGCGATGAATTCCGCCGGCGCAACGGCCACCGCTACAGACGATTTGCCACCAGCACGGCTGTTTGCGCGGCGAAACAGACAAACAAAAGAAACAGGACAGCTGCGGCGATGATGTGAGCGCCGAGAAGTCCCAGCGACAGAGCGAAAAGTGCAGTTCCGTTCTGCGACAGCCAAACCCACGCGCGGGCTTTGACACAGTGTCGCTCGGATGTTGCCGCGATTCCCTTGATCGCGAGGATCACGCCGGCTGTGGACGCGCAAATGATCCATTGCTCCTGCGGGCTGAAATAGCCGCCCGGAGGCAACCCGATCGCGCGTTGCGCGCCAACTCCGAGCACGCCGATCCCGAGAAAAAGCGCGAAGTGCAGCGCGATCCACGCGCGCAAGCGAACGACATCCTTGTGCGAACGCACATGGCGCGTTTCCCATCCAAGTGCGCCGTCGGAATAACATGACCAAATCGCAAAACCGAGCCCCAGGCTAAACACAGCAGCGGAAGCAGCCAGAAAACTCCAGCCCATCTGGCTTTCGATGCCGCGCATCACGGACGCGACAAATTCGCCTAACAAAATAATAGTGAGGAGCCCAAACCTCTCGGGAAAATGTGTTGCCCCTGGTGGAAAAGCGGTGGTGCTCTGCGATGCCGGCCACGAATTCGCGACGTCGATCAAAAGCGCAATCGCCCAGCCGACATACCGGAAGGGAACGGGAAGGAGAGCGGCCCCAACCCAAAGGACTACAGCAACACAAAGCCCGGTGATTTTTCGCCTAACGAGCGCTGTAGCCGGCCGCGATGAGGCCGGCCCGCCGGGGTCAGCGTCCCCGGATGCAACGCGCGCGTATTGCAGGGCCAGGATCGCGCGAACTCCGCCATAAGCCGCTCCGAAGCCGGCAGCGTCCCGTCCCCCGAGCATTCCCCTGGCATTGGCGGCCATCACTGCCACCAGAAAAACCTGCGCAAGGATCAACGCGCGTTCCGCTACGTCGTCAACAGCGAACTGTGTTGAGAACGCCGTGTAGCCGAACCAGGCGAGGAAGACTAATGCCAGGAGGAATGTGAACCTGGCAATGCCGTAAAGAGAAAAATCGTGATCGAGTGGCGCGCTCAACTGCGCGATTGCGGCTGCGAACACCAGATCGAAAAACAAGTCGGTCCACGTCGGACGCCGCACATGGCGCTCGTGGGCCGGACAAATTTTCGGCCGACCCAAAAATCGCGACGCGAAGTTGTAACCGGCGGCAATAACGCTGGCTGATCGCCGGAGATCGCTGGCTGAATGACTGCCGGGGGCGCTGCCCCGTGCTCCAGCGCTAATTTGCGATTTCAGCAGCGACGCTCGCAGCTCCTGACTTTGCAATGGCCTCATCTTCCTGTGGCGTGTTCCCGCTGACGCCGATCGCGCCGATCACTTTCCCTTCGAAAATGATCGGGACGCCACCCTGCAATGGCGTTGCCCCGGGCAATGCAAGCGCAGCTACGCGCCCGTCGCGCACTTGATCTTCAAACACTTTGCTGGGTCGGCGAAAAATTGCCACGGTGCGCGCCTTGCCGATGCCGACCTCGACGCTCGCCACCTGCGTGTCATCAAGTCGTTCGAGCAACACCAAATGGCCGCCGTCGTCCACAACGACGATCACAACCGTCGCGCGGCGTTTTTTTGCTTCCGCTTCCGCAGCGGCTGCGATTTTCTTTGCGGCTTCCAGAGTGAGCATTTTCTTTACCGGGAGATCGGCTTGAAGCGGGACCCACGAGCAACAAAAAACGCTAACCAAAGAAAGGATTTTTCTCATTTGTGCCTTTAGTCGTGGTACGGTGAGGCTCCTTACATTTGGCTTCACAATTCAATTGGATTCGCGTAAATGGCCAACATGTCGTTTCAGCCTGCCGGGCCCGCCGGAGGAGCTACGGAGTCCTCCGTTGAGTGCCCAGCGCCCAGCGCAGGCACAACCGATCCGGAAGGCTGGGTTGACGCACACGGTGATGTGCTCTACCGCTACGCGCTGGAACGCGTGCGCAAGCCAGAGATCGCCCAAGATCTCGTCCAGGAAACCTTCCTGGCAGCGATGCGCGGTTACGAAAGGTTTGCAGGACAATCTTCGATCCGCAGCTGGCTCTGCGGAATCTTGAAACACAAGCTTTGCGATCACTACCGTAAACGCGGACGCGAAACATCCTTCACCGACCTGGAGTTTCTCGCGGATGAATACGCTGAGAAATTTGTTCCGGAAGGATATTGGGTGCACATGAGCGGACCAAAGGAATGGCGACCGGATGCGGATGAAGTGATGCACCGCGACGAATTCTGGAAAACGCTGCGCGATTGCCTGGCCAAATTGCCCGAGCGCGTCGCCACCGTTTTCATGATGCGCGAGATGGACGAAATCGGGGGCAAGGAAATCTGCGCGACGCTTTCCATTTCCGAGAACAATCTTTGGGTTATGTTACACCGCGCGCGCATGGCTCTGCGTGAGTGTCTTGCCCGGAACTGGTTCGAAAACCCTGTAGCCGGCGGCGTTGACGCCGGCAGTGCCTACCGCATGCGGTATCAACCGGGGTCACCGCCCCCGGCTACAACGTCAACACCAGCGGGAGAATCCGGAGGTGCAAAATTAAAAAGCTAAAGCCAGCTCCAGAATGGACGCCGAATCCTCGGCCGCCGGACGACGACTCTGTTTTTCAAGAGCATCGTAGCTGGCTTCAACTGCAAATTGTGCTGCTCATTTGCCGATTAACTCCCACATGCCCGGAGGTTGTCCGCATCCTGTCTCAAGGCATGGACAAGGAGCTCCCGCTGATGACGCGGCTCAAGTTGCGCCTCCATTTTCTCATGTGCTCATTCTGCGAACGCTACGCAAAACAACTCAAATACATGCGCACGGTCGCGCGCGAGTTCCCGGAGAAGATCGGTGAAGTCTCGGATGCCTCGTTGTCCGCAGATGCCAAAGAGCGCATGAAAGCCGCGCTGAGGCGATAGCTTCCGCTAGGCAAGCCACGGCGCCACGGCGTTTTGTGGAACGCCCACGGAACATCGTGGATGACGTTTCCGGTTGGCTTCGCGGTGTGTGAACGTTCTTCGGTTTTGCCCTCTAAAGGATTCAGGTTCGAAACGCACAAAACCGTTCGCTCGGGCGCTCTGGCATGGCAGCTGCCTGTACGGGCTAGCATGATAGCTTTGGCAGCACATTCGTGGCCAGACCCCACAGAGTGGGTTGAGGCACACGCCGATTATTTGTATAACTTTGCTTTCGGCCAGGTGCGCGACCACAACGAGGCCGAAGACCTGGTGCAGGAAACTTTTCTGGCCGCGCTCAACGCGCGCCACCGTTTCAACCGCCGCGCATCGGAGCGAACATGGCTGGTGAGTATTCTGCGTCACAAAATTTGCGATCATTTTCGCAGGAAGTGCCGGGAGCGCTTAGCAAACAACGATAACGTCAACGATCACGAGCGATTCGATCGCGCAATGCTGTGGATTCACGAAATGGCAGCTGAATGCATCTCTCCTTTGCGCCGAATCGACCTGAACGACTTCCGCGAGTCGCTGGAGAGCGCGTTGCGTCAGCTTCCGCCGCGCTTCGCACAGGCATTTTCTTTGTACGAAATGGACGAGTGCGCGACCGCGGAGGTTTGTAGCCAGATGAACATTTCCGAACAGAACCTCTGGACGATGATGCATCGCGCCCGCAAACGGTTGCGTGAACTGCTGCCGAACTGGAGAAACTTATGCTAAGAATTTCATGCGATGAGGTCATCGATGGTTCCGTCAACGTCCGCCTGGAAGGGGAGCTTAGCGGTCCGTGGGTTGAGGAGACGAGGCGCGTCTGTGAAGCCGCGATGGCACACGACAACAAACTCCAGCTTGATCTGGCAGCGGTCAGCTTTGTTGATCGCGAGGGACTGAAGTTACTCGCTCGTCTTCAACAGATGCGCAGCGTGCTGGCAAACTGCTCGCCGTTCCTGGAAGCGCAGCTTCGCGTGGCAAGGTGATCGCCTCTAAGGGACATGTGGCGGACGAGTGATTCCGAGTTTCCGCATCCGAAAGCGCAGTGTGTTGGGATGCACGTTGAGCAGTTTCGCAGCGCCGCGCTGGCCTTCGATTACCCAGGATGTCTGTTCCAGAACCGATTCGATGTGACGACGCTGAGCTTCGCTCAGGGAGACTGGCGCTTTCGTCACCGCCGGCACATCCTCCTTTGCGGATGGCGATCCAAAAATGCCACCTCCCTCCAGGGTCAGCGTCGAGCCCTGGGAAAGAATCACCGCGCGCTCAATGATATTCTGTAGCTCGCGAATGTTACCCGGCCATGCATAACCGGTGAGACGCGCCATCGTCTCCTTCGAGATTTGGTTCACGCTTTTGCCAAGCTTTCGAGCGAACTTCTGCATGAAGAACATCGCCAGTAATGGAACATCCCCCGTGCGTTCACGCAGCGGTGGAACGCGTATTGGAAAAACGTTTAACCGGTAGAACAGGTCCGCGCGAAACTTGCCCGTTCGGACACATTCTTCCAGCTCGCGGTTGCTAGCGGCGATGATGCGCACGTTCACACGAATCGTCCGGCTACTGCCGATCGGCTCGAATTCCTGTTCCTGCAAAACGCGCAGCAGCTTCACCTGAGTTTCGGGCGGCAAGTCGCCTACTTCGTCCAGAAACAACGTGCCCCCATCGGCCAGCTTGAAACGACCGTCGCGATTCGACAGTGCCCCGGTGAAGGCGCCCTTCACATGTCCAAACAATTCGCTCTCAACCAGTCCGGCTGAAATCGCGCCACAATTCACCTTCACCAGCGGACGGTTCTTGCGCGCGCTGCGGTTGTGGATGGCGCGCGCGAACAATTCTTTACCAGTCCCGGTTTCACCCAGCAGCAGGACAGTGGACTCTGCGCCGGCCACTTGTTCGATTTTGCGCAGTGCCTGCAGCAGGGCGTGACTCTGGCCGACGATCTCCGTGAAATTGTGTTCGGAATGAATCTCCTCCTGAAGATACACATTTTCCGCAGCGAGTTGATCCCGCAAACGCCGCAGCTCCTCGTGGGCGAGAGCGTTGTCCAGCGCCACTGCTACCGCGCTCGCCACTTGGTCCAGCAGAGACCGTCTTGCCTGGCGGTACGCGCCAACGGCGGAATTCATAAAATACAACGCGCCGCGAGTTTGACCGCGCGTCACCAATGGCAGCGCGCAGAGCGACTCCATATTTTGCTCAGTCATGACTCGAAAGGTGCCGGGAAAACGGTCCTGTAGCTGGTGGCGCGAATCGGCAACGACCCAGTCGCGTTGCTGAATCACCCAATCGCACGCTGTGCCCCGAGCCGGCAGAAAGGTGATCTGAGTGGGTTGCGCTGCTCCAGGCTGGGACGTGAGAATGTAGCCCTTGAGCCCGTCTTCATGCGGAAGTTCAATGCCAAAGCGTTCAGCCGGCATCACGGATTGCAGGCAGAGGGCCAACGCACCAAACAGTTCGTTCGGATCAAGGTGCTGGCCGATTGCGCGGTTGATATTTAAAACTGCTTCACGTTCAGCGTTCAGGCGACGCAATTCACGGTAATCCGCGCGCTCTTGCGGTTTGGCTCCACCCGCAGCCGTTTGCATGGTTGGCCATTATTAACTTAAGAGCATGGCTACAAGCAACATAATTTAAAACCAACATCGCTAGTTCCGGCCCATCTCACGCCCCGCATTCCAACTGCCAGCCGCGATGCAAGCGCCCATTGTAAGGAACAGCGGCCCACTCCGACCAATGAAAAACGACGCCTATGATTTCGAAAACACGGACCATCATCGCTTGGATTTGCCGGGTCACCGCCGCGGTGATTCTCCTCCAAACGTTATTCTTTAAATTCACCGCCGCGCCAGAATCGGTTTACATTTTTACAAAAGTCGGACTGGAACCGTGGGGACGGATCGGCTCCGGCATCGCCGAATTGCTTGCCGCAATTTTGATTCTGGTTCCGACGACAACGTGGCTGGGAGCCGGGCTCGCTCTGGCAGTGATGGCCGGCGCGATTTTCAGCCATCTCACGGTGCTCGGCATCGTGGTGATGAACGACGGCGGACTGCTGTTTGGTCTGGCGCTCGCCGTCGCGGCATGCAGCGTCGCGCTGCTGTTTTTGCAACGTCGGCGTCTCCCAATCATCGGAGCCTATCTGTGACACGATCGCCACTGCACGAATCTTCTGTAGCCGCGGGCGCTAACCCCGGTCAGCCGGCCTCGACGCGGCCGGCTACAGCATCGCCCTTACATCACTCCGTCGCCGAAGTTTTGCGTCAGGGCGAATCCCTTTTGAACTGCCTGAGCGACGACGAGTACACACGCAGGGTCCCCGCTGTATTTGGTTCCACGATAGGCGGGCATTACCGACATTGCCTGGATCATTTCAAGAGTCTGTTGTTAGGCCTCGATGCTGGCCAGATAGATTACGATCATCGCGAGCGGGATTTTTGGGTCGAGAACGATTGCATGTTCGCGCTTGCTGAAACTCGTCGAATCCTGCGCGCTTGTGAATCCATCCCATCGCGATTTCTGGACTGCCCAATCAACGTGCGAAGCAAGGTTAACTACGAGCTGGACACCGCGCCATTAATCGGATCGACGGTGGGTCGTGAACTCATGTATGCGGTCGCGCACGCGATCCATCATTACGCATTGATTGCTGTCATTTGCGTTCTGCTTGATGTGCCTGTCCCCGACGGATTCGGCGTTGCGCCCTCAACCTTAAAATATCACGCCGATCAGCCAAAAGCGGCGTGAACGCCAGTCATGATTGCACAGGCGCTTCTCGCTGCGGCCGCAATCGTTTTCCTTAGTTTTATTTCGGAAGACGCAGCAACAATCTCTTCTGCGCTGTCGATCTTTGGCGGACCGCTTACCTGGCCCCTTGGATTTGCGGCGTGCTTCGCTGGAATCTGGCTGGGCGACCTTGGTTTGTACGCGCTGGCTCGCAGAATGGGTAAACCTATCCTGCAAAGTAGATGGATCGGCCGACTTGCAGATGCCACCGCAATCGACCGATGTCAGAAGCTATTCAATCGGCACGGGACGCTGACCTTGCTCGCCAGCCGGTTCATTCCTGGTACACGATTGCCAATGTATGTCGCGGCAGGGCTTTTCTCCCTGCCAGTCAAGCGCTTTGCAGTTGTCACCGCTTTGGCGGCGCTGTTGTGGATCGGAGGAATTTTCGCAATCGCGAAATTGCTCGGTGCCCAGGCGCTGCTTTGGCTCTCTCTCTTTCACGGTAAAATCGCGGCGATCATTTTCACTGCTCTCTTTCTCGCCGGAGGGCTAGTTGTTTTTAGAATGGTGAGCTTCGCGTTTGTAGCCGGGGGCGCTGACCCCGGCCACGCGGGTGCTCGCGTACCCACGGCTAGCCGGCGTCACCGACGCCGGCTACAGCCGCCAGTGTTTATTAGGCGCTGGGCGCACTGGGAGTTTTGGCCGGCATGGCTGTTTTACCTTCCCGTGGCTGCTTACTATCTGTGGCTCGCAGTTCGTTATCGTGGTTTCAGCGTTCCGACTTCGGCAAATCCCGGAATTGCCACAGGCGGATTTATTGGCGAATCGAAATGCGAAATTCTTCAGCAACTCCAACGGGCGAATGCGGATCTTGTCGCGGACGCGTACTTGATTGCGGGCGGGACTACGACGGATCGGTTGCTTTCACTGCACCAGATTTGTCGCAAACATGAAGTCGAGCTTCCATTTATTTTGAAGCCGGATGTCGGCCAGCGTGGCAATGGCGTCAAAGTTATCCGATCGCTGCGCGCGGCGTTGCAATATCTGGAAGAGGTCGAGGCACCGGTGATTCTTCAGCGCTACGCTGCCGGGCCATTTGAAGCCGGTATCTTTTACTATCGGTTTCCGGGCGAACCGCGTGGACGCATCTTCGCCATCACAGAGAAAATGTTTCCGATAATCACCGGAGACGGAGTTCGTACGCTGGAAGAATTAATTCGGGCGGATCAGCGCGCGGCCCTGATGGCGCGGATTTATCTTCAGCGTTTTGCGTCATCTCGCGATCACGTGCTGGCGCCGGGCGAGATTTTAAAACTGGTTGAGACCGGCAATCACGCCCAGGGCTGCATTTTTCACGATGGGATGCATCTGCACACGCAAGCACTGGAGCGGTCAATCGATCGGATTTCGCAAAGCGTGCCCGGCTTCTTTATCGGCCGATACGACGTTCGTTACGAGAACGAGGAAGATTTCAAGCGCGGTCGCAATTTCCGGATCGTCGAACTGAATGGCGCTAGTTCCGAAGCGACGAGTATTTACGATCCACGTAACTCGCTCTTCTCGGCTTATCGGACGCTGTTTCGACAATGGAGATTGGTTTTCGCCATCGGCGCGAGGAACAGGGCCAACGGTCACGCGCCTTCTTTGATCGCAGAGCTCTGGCGTAACTGGCGACAATATTCCGCCGCTGCGCTATCCTATCCAGTGGCGGATTGATGTGCACGGTTTCATTTCTTCCAAGACCTCAGAGTTTCTACCTCGCGATGAATCGCGACGAAAAGCGAGACCGTTTTGCCGCGCTCGCGCCAGCGGTTGTCGAGCTTGAAGGCCGGCGCGCAATATTTCCACGCGAGCCGGCAGGCGGCACCTGGATTGCCGTCAATGATGCCGGTGTGTGCCTGACGCTGATCAACTGGCATCGAGTCCAATTGAAGCCGAAAAATGACTGCGTCACTCGAGGATTGGTGGTCAGGGAACTGGCGGGAAAATGTACCGCTGTCGAAATCGCTACCGCGATGAAAATGTTGCCGCTTCGAAAACTGCGCCCGTTCCGCTTGATTATGATTGCACCTTCGCAGAAACGCGTGATCGAATGGCGTTGGAATCTTCAACGCTTGGCGATTCGCAATCACCAATGGCGACGCCAACACTGGTTTTCGTCCGGCTTCGACGAGCGCACTGCCGAGCGGATTCGTGCAAAGGTCTGCGCCTCCTTTGTAGCCGGGGGCGATGATCCCGGCAGGAGAAACGCGCGAGCCGGCGTCAACGCCGATGGCTACAGTTTGAAATGGCTGCGGGGGCTGCATTGCTCGCATGCACCCAGACGCGGACCGTTTTCGATCTGCATGCATCGCCCGGACGCAGCGACGGTCAGCTACACCGAGATCAGTGTTTCAGAAAAGCGCGCGACGATGCGCTACAAGCCCGGACCCGTCTGCGCGGCCACAGCGACCACCACGAGGACGCTGCCGATCCGCTGGAGTTGAAACGAGGCGTTGGAGAATCCCAAAGCGCCGGAGCATCGGCGCACTCCAAAAATGCAAGCAGTCTTGTAAGCGAATGCCCTTTCACGCGACAAACCAGAGCATGGCTGCCCAAGAGATTACCCGCCCCGTTTTTCTTCCGGTTATCATCGGCACATCACGCCAGGGCCGGCTGACCGAACCGGCTGCCAATTTCGTTTTTGGCGAAGCATCAAAACGCGGCGACATCGAAACCGAGTTAATCGACATCCGGAAAATTCCTCTCCGCATCGACGACGCCGGCGAAGCGCTCAAGGACAGTCAGTTCTCGGCCACGGTTTCTCGCGCTGACGGTCTTATTCTCGTTGTCCCGGAATACAATCACAGTTTCCCGGGGCTGCTGAAACATGTGCTCGACACGAATTTGAAGGAATACGTTCACAAGGCCGTCGGCGTTTGTGGTGTGTCCGCCGGGCCATTCGGCGGCGCCCGTATGATCCAGAGTTTGCTTCCCGTCCTGCGCGAGCTGGGGCTGGTCACAATTTTCTGGGACGTTTATTTCGGCACGGCAGGAAAACTTTTTGATCCAACCACCGGCACGATCACCGATCCAGCCTACACCGGTCGTGTGGCGAAATTCCTGGACGAACTCGTCTGGATGTCGCGCGCGCTTCGCTACGGACGCGAAAATCTTCCAGTCGCTTAGACGAGAGAAGCAGTTTCTATCAGCCGCTCAACGGCATTCGCGTTTGGGCCGCCTCGTCAATTTTTCCCATTCTGAGTACACGCCATTGAAACGAGGATCCGGCGAATCTGGTAAAATGCTTATGAACTCCACCGCGTGTCCATCCGGGTCGCGAAAATAGATCTGCGCTGACGGCATCCACCCGATCACAGTCGGTTCGCGCGTTTTGTGGCCGCCGAATCCGAACGTTTCAATACCGTGTTTATTTAATTTTTGAATCGCGACGAGCAATTGATCGAAAGAAACTGCGAAAGCCACGTGGGATCTTTGTGCCATTCCCTCTTTCCAGCCGTAGGCCGTGTTTGGTCCCCATAGACCGATCATTCCCTTTTCCTTCGAATCCGCCCACAGGAAAACGATGTCGCGGCTAGGATCTCGATAAGCAAAAGGTAACCCGACAATCTTTGTATAGAAGTCTTTCGCGATTTCAGTGCTCGCCACTGGGAGATGGGTTTCGTACAGATGTATCATGCCCTAGCTGGACTTGACTCTTGGAGCCAGCAAACGCACGCGTAACATATCGATAACGTTATTTCTGAATCAGCAGCACGCTGTGACCGTCAGGATCGCTGGCCAGCGCGCCTTTGGAAAATCCGGCTTTATCTTCTGGCGTTGCGATCACACCGGGCGAAACAAAGGGAACGTGCGCATCCTGTAATTTCTTCGCCAACAAATCGAGAGCATCCGTAGCGATGATCGTCTGCCAGTGGACGATATCGTTTGCATGGGCGTCCGCGGGCCGCGGTCGCCCGTCCCGTGGCGTGAGGTACTCCAGAAACTCAATACCCGGCCCTGAGGAGGCACGCATTCCAGTGATGCGCAGATGCGCTCCAAAAACCTGATTCAAATGTTCCTGTTCAGTTCCAAAATTCTCGCTTTCACCTGCTTTGTGGAGCCCGAGCAAATCGCGATAAAATTTCAAGCTCGCGTCGGTATTCGAGATCACAATCGCTGTGTGATCGATGCCGAGAAATAGCTTGTCCGTCTTCTCCTGCCAGCGAGGATCGCCTTTACCGGGCGGAAAATAAATGATCTCCAAATTGTGTCCGTCCGGGTCGCGAAAATAGAACGCTTTGATCCCGGCTGCGGCTTCGATCAACGGCGGCAACGTTTGGGGGCCTGTTGAGACGAACTGAACTTTTAGAGCGCGCAATCTTTGAAACGCCTCATCCATGTCGCGCACCACAATCGCGATATGCTGAAACCACAGGTCATTACTTCGTGAATCGACCGGGATTGGCCGGCCGGGCGGAGCCAGGTACTGCGTGAGATCGAGGTATTCATTGCCCAACTGCATCCGCACAATCCGCATCCGTGCGCCGAACACTCCTTCCAAATGTTCAAATTCGTCTCCGAGAACTTCGACGTCAGAAACTTTCTGAAACGCGAGGGCGTAATAAAACTCCACCGCTCGATCCATATCGCTCACGGTCATGCCGACTGATTGGACGGAAACGCTGCCTCTGGCGCCAGCGACGCTGAGTACGACAAAAAGCGTGATTAAGAACCGTTTTGTGGTCACGCATTCGCAGTAGTTGTAGCCGGGGGCGGTGACCCCGGCTCGGTGCCCCTGCGCCCGCCGGTCTCAGCGCGACCGGCTACAGTTTCACGCGCGAGCAATTCGGGAAACCGACAGTTGAAAATGCAGCGTTGCGAATTGTGATGATGATACTTTGCACAATACACGGTGCGTTTACCGCGACGGTAAAGCATAGCGGCCACCTGCATCGCTAACACAGGCGCCGTGAAGTAGATCCAAAGCCCCATCCAAAGGTGACCGACAAACGCCGACCCGAATGTCCGCGCCGGATTCATACTCATCCCTGAAAATGGCGCTTCAAGTGTGATGTAGGTAGCGACCAATGCCCCAGCGAACAACCCCGTATACCGAGCGAGGTGCGGCGTGTTGCTCACGCGGAGCACGACCGACATCAACAGAAATGCGATGGCGAATTCAGCAATGAACGCAACAATGATACCGTACATCCCGGGCACAGTAGCCGCGTAATTCACTTTCGGATGAGACAGTGCTTCGTGAACGAACAGAGCGACTACGAAGACGCCAACAATTGCGCCGGCGAATTGCGCAATTATGTAGAAGACGGCATCCCAATTTTTCACTTTTCCAAGCTGCCAAAAGGCCAGGGTGACAGCCGGATTGAAGTGCGCGCCCGATCGTTTTCCCAGAGGCGAGAAAATGAGCGCGATGGCCGTGCCACCCATTGCAATGCCGGTCAGCATTCGGCGAACAAATTCGCTTGGGATCATTGTTGGAATTGGCGATTTCGGATACCAGAGCAGGATCGTGAACAGGCCTGCTGAAACCATGAACAGGCCTAGCTCAGCGGCTTCGCACAGATATTCCGGCCAATGCTCACGGACGGCGCGTGCTGCTGTAGCCGGCCGCGTTGAGGCCGGTTCGGTAGTCCTATCAGTGCCGGGGTCAACGCCCCCGGCTACAACGTTGCTCACGGTCTGATGCCCTCGATGTTCAGCTGCATCCGATACAGACCGCTGCGAGCGCAAAGATACAGCGTCTTCCCATCAGCATTGCCCCACGCGAAATTGTGGGGGTGCTTTGGCGGAATGATTGTGCCGAGGTGCTTGCCTTGCGGTGAAATGATCCACAAACCTCCGGGGCCGGAAACGTAAACGTTACCCGCTTTGTCGATCTTTATGCCGTCGATGGCGTCCTCGCCCGGCGCGTTGGTCATATCGAAAAAAACTCTGCCATTCTTCAGCGAACCGTCAGGCTGCACTTCGTAGCGCATCACCACCTTCTTCTTTTCGTCCCAGTCGCCGACGTACAGGTATTTTTCGTCCGGGGAAAACGCGATTCCGTTAGGTCCGGTGAAATCCTTTGTGACGAGTTTCACATTTCCGTCTTTCACTGCAAAGACACCGCTGAACGGCAGTTCCTTGCGCGTATCGTTGAAAAACTTTGGCAAGCCGAATGGAGGATCGGTGAAATAGAGCGTGCCATCGCTGCGATAAACGAGATCGTTGGGGCTGTTGAGCCGTTGGCTTTCAAATTTGTCCGCCAGCACCGTCAGTCGGCCATCGGGCTCGAGGCGCACAACGCGACGATTCCCGTGCTGGTTTATGGTGAGGCGACCTTCCCGATCAAACGTCAACCCATTAGACCCGGGCTGACCGTACTCTGCAATGTCCGCACCTTCGTAACCGCTCTTTTCACGAAACACCGTGAGCGTTCCGGCGCCTTCCGAGGCTGTTGTAGACGACGGCGGTGACGCCGGCTCAATCTGCGTTCTGTGATCGCCGGAGTCAGCGCCCGCGCCCGCGGCAAATGCCCCGCCACCTCCCGGCGAATATTTGTAGATGGTGTTGTTGTTTGGATCGCTGAAAAGGAGATAGCCGCCTTTACGATCCCAAACAGGGCCTTCGGTAAATTTGAAGCCCTCGGCGAGTTTAAAGATTTTTGGATTTGGCGGAACAACGGCGTCCAGACCAGGATCTTTGCAAAGTATCTCCACATTCACTTCGCTCGGCGTAATGGCTACCGGCGCGACACCCCCCTTGTAAAACTCCAGCTTCGCCTCTTGCATGTAGATGTAATTGGTCGGCGGATTTGAGAGCGGACCGTTGGCCCCAAAAATTGCCAGCTGGATTTTTTGTCCGGGCTGAACACTTCTGCTTATGATCAACCGGTTCGCCGCGTTCCAGCCTTTGATTACCGATCCGCCGCTCTGGTTGAGTGCGCGCGCGATTTCTCCGTCCACCCAGACTTCGGCGTAATCATCAATCGATGTTTGGAAAACAGCAGTCGCTCCCGCGAGATTGACGTCGTTCACGCGCTGCGGAACCGTGATGTTGATCCGATACCAGTTGAAACAAAGCCGGCCGGTCGACCGGCGTGCGTCGAGTGTGGTCGGATCGATCTTTTCCCATTTCGAGTCGTCGAAATCAGCGCCGCCAGCATGCGGCGTGAAGTCGTAAGTCTTGATCGGTTTGCCGGTCGGTTGCTTATCCGTGCCAGCGGCCTTGAAATCCACCGGGATAATTTTGGTATCGCTATAACGCCACTGACCTTTGACGAGGTCGACTCCCTCCCTGGTCGCGAGATCAATCATTGCGTCGGCCTTTCCAGTGGGTGCATCAGCATTTGTTTCAGCAAGTGCGTGGCTTGCCAGGAAGACCAGCGCGCCAAAGGCAACCACCACGACGAAGCGCAAGCGCCACATGGAGGCGTGCATCGAAGCCTCGCGATGTTCACGATTGAATTCCGTTGCCCAGGCACGGAGGAGAGATGCCGATAATGATGTGTTGATATTGAAAGTGCTGCGTTCCATTTCAGCGAATTCGTCGCCCCCACTTTCAATTCCTTACGCCTTTTCTGAACCAGCAACTCGTGTTCCTGTTACTTCTCGGAACCACATCCATGAATGAGCCGTAGCAGGACGCGTTAGTGTGAATGCCGCGATCGCGGCAATGAATATTGTTTTCATAGTTAGCGTATCGTGTGACCTGGCGCGCAGTCAGATGTGTTTCTGCCGCCGCGGTTGGTTTGCAGACGAAATAATGCAATTCACTTTTTACAGCAGTGAATTGATGCGGCACTCCGTTGGGAATAATGATCACTTCGCCTTTGGTGATCTGATGTTCTTCGCCGCCTTC
>Ga0209581_1000590_pt1 | contig 67403 bp, 85 predicted proteins | sample Coa_R2_FD_187160 | JGI IMG/M metagenome (GOLD analysis project Ga0209581, IMG submission 187160) | Surface soil microbial communities from Centralia Pennsylvania, which are recovering from an underground coalmine fire - Coalmine... | ecosystem: Environmental > Terrestrial > Soil > Unclassified ...
ATCTTGCTGAGGAGCCTTCTTGTGGAATGCATTGTGGTAGATATATTTCCAAGAAGTGATCCTTAGCTTTTTCTATTAACTCAACTTGTCACTATGGTAAAATGGGTTGGAATTGTGCCCAACCCTCGATTAAATACATTTTTGGTACAACTTCAAAACATATTCTAACTATTTGTAATAAATACATGTAGTGAATTTTGAAAAAATCCAACCCAGTCTTGTTGTATGATGTCATCTACCACCATACAACAAACGGATCGGGATGAAGTCATAACGATACGTCGTTATATGTTATCTGTAATTTTACAAGATAAGTAAATTGGTACATTTACGGAATGAACCAGTGAATAGTTAATTTAGTTCTAGAGATATGGCGCCATTCAATTACATACCGGATTGTTTTTGCAGTGAAGATGAGCGCCATCTAAAATTGCACTCCCAAGATCGGCACTCTTCAAGTCCACCCCATCAAAGTTTGCATTAGTAAGGTTTGCGCCACCTAATCCCGTATCTTGAAGTGATGCCCCTCTAAAGTCAGCTCCAGACAAATCAGAATTCATGAAAAGAACACGATCAAGATTGGCTCCCTTTAATATGATGTTGTGTAGGTCTGCCCATCTCATCGTACTGTCATGAAGTATTGCTCCAGTTGCATTTGTGTTTTCCATTATTGCGTAGTTGAAATCAGAAAACTGAACATCCGTGTTTACCATACTTGCTCCCGACAAGTCTGCACTTGTAAAGTCGACGTTTGTGGCCTCAACATAGTTTAAAGTAGCATTTTCGAGGTTTGTTTGGAGCAGATATGCTTTCAATAGGTTAGCATGTGACAAATCAGTCCCTGCAAGATTTGCGTTGTTTAGATTTGCGTGACTGAGGTATGCGCCAGAGTAGTCGCATCCATGCCAGTCAACATGTGGAAAGTTCTTATCATTACAGTTTTTGGCTTGTTGTGTGACAGTAGTGGCCGGTACAGTCATGCTTGTGGTTGTATTTTCTTTCGATGACAAGCTGGTGAGAAGCTTATGTATAGACTGCATAAACTGGGCATCGCTCATGTTTCCTGAGAGCCATAGGTTGTCATCATCTTTGAACCATTGCGGGATTTTTTGTTCTGTATCAGCATGAGCATAATTGACCTCCAAACTAAAACCCAAAACTAGTACCCCAAGAACTACAATGTAAAGTATTTGTGTTACTTTGAAATTCATAATATCTAAAATTCCGCATCAACGGATAATAAGCAACATGGTACATTTGACAATTGTACTAGATATCATACACAAAAAGATGCAAATGGCAATTTCCGTATAACTTTCAAAAGATTTGTGTTGAATTTTAGTGGTGTTCACTTTACTGCCTTTTAGAATGTTTTGGCATGCACGTCAAGAAGATGTTGTCTGATTTTTTCTTGATAATGCCATGACAGCGATTATTATGCCAGACGCGCCAAGTCCTATTCCAACCATGCTTATCATGTATAATCTGTCAGTAGCATCCTTCTGATCCTGAATTGATTTGGCTGCTGCCTGATAACTCTGTGCCGCGGTATTTACACTATTTTTTGCGTCAGTGATATCATTCGTAAGTTGGTTTACTATGTTGCCAAGTTGTGCACTGATTGCGGCGTTATCGCCTCCGCCTGAACTACCTCCGGTTTGTGGGAAGCTTATCGTATCAATACTGTCCACTTGATCAAGTGGAATTTCGGCATCTACTGCCTGTCCCTCTACCGTACCACTTAGTACAAGAGCGTATGTTCCAGTCTTTGTCGGTACAATAGAAGATAGGTATTGTCCGTTAGTTGTCGGGCTTGGAAGAAAATCAACAGGTTTTGTTATCGTGCCAAATTTAACCGATGTCTTTAGATTTGCCAGTGCATTTATCACTGGTTTTCCAGTATCAACATGAGAGCCTTTTACTACAGTGACTTGAATTGCATTCATCTGGCCTGTAAGTGCTGGTTCATTATTCCATCCAACTTCTACAATGTATTGCCCAAACGATCTACTGATGTGTGCAGAGGCTTGCTGAGGATGCATAGGGAAAAACGAGAAGACAGAAAGACCAAGAATGCAGCATACTACCAGAACTATTATCCTAGAATTCAATGATTATCACCATGTCAAGAGTATATTTATTTCAAGTTGGCTCTGAACCTAGTAATTACTACTACTCCAATTATTGAAACCAAGGCAAGAAGAACCGGCATTGGAAATTCTGGAACTGCATTTGCTCCTGTGTTCATAGTCATTAGAGGTAAGTTAAATGCGCTGATTAGAGCGGGATGAATATTCAAGTGAACTGTTGTCATTACGGTTTGAGGATCTGCCTTGTTGTTTATTTCGTCTATTAGTTTGGCTAGATTGTCATCGGCCTTTGTTACAAAGGCCGATGTACCTGATGGCGCAATTGGTACCACATTCTTGTCAAAGTAGTCCTTTGCAGCCTGTGCATGTATCTGGGCACTGTGATATGCAGCAATTTCTACTATGTTCTCCCCACCAGATTGCATTCCCGACATTTGTACAAGATGTATTGGAACACCCGTGTCTTGAGAGTATGACGTACCCATTTTCATTCCGGACATGTTGGACCCCACATTAGTTGAACTCATTCCCTGCAACTGTGACATGTTGTTTAGGTCCACCGTACTGTTTATGGCATCGCCATACGATTCTAGTGCTTCACCTATAATGTCAGTTACCGCAAGAGCTTGAACTGTAGCATTTTGCATCTGGTTTTTGTCTATTCTTACGGTAATTCCTTCATCAAGGTAACCGTTTAGGGTATCGATATCTTGTTTAATGGTGCTAGCATCTGGATTTGATTTCTGCGCGTCTGTAAGAACCGAATTTAAGCTATCGGGGATCTCTTTTGCAAGCAATTGATTTCTCTCACCCATTTCCTTTGTGTCATTATCATTCCAGTATTCACCAATCTTGTCAACATGCCAGGATACTGCATCAGAGTTTGATAGATCCATCTGCAAAGCCTGAAGTTCTGCTTTCAGGTTTGCCACTTTACCAAGAAATTGAGAGCTCTCATCTCCCCCAAAATTATGAGCATATGCAGGATGTGTATACACCAAACCTGCAGTTAAAATTAATGCTAACGATAATGCGGCGACTTTATTTTTCATATAACAAATCTTTTTTACAATACTTTAAAAACTTTCTAGTACAAATACCGATGTTCTTGAAATTTATAATTCATCGTTTACATATAGCATCAAGTTCGTCAATTGTACCATTTTTTGAGCAAGAGACAAATAGGAACTCAAATCTTTTAGAAATGTAAATCATGAAAAACGGATTCAAGGTTTTACTTGCCATAGCGTCAATTTCGATTTCAGTTGTTTTTTTTGTTTCATATATGCCTGATGCCTCTGCTCACGCACTAATACTAAAGAGCAATCCCACTCCATCCCAGTCACTTTCTTCACCACCTGCAAAGATTGATGTCTACTTTACTGACCCAGTAGATATACGGTACAGTGAGATAAAGGTTCTAGATCCAAATGGGAAGGAGATAGAAAATCATGATCTGAAATACATCAACAGTGACCAGAGCGGTCTTGGTGTAACCCTTCCTGCAGGGTTACCAAATGGTGTTTACACAGTGAGCACCAAAGTTCTTGATCAGACAGATGGTCATGTTACAGAAAACGGGTTTGTCTTTGCAGTGGGAGTTGCAGCCCCACAGCCTACTGCAAAATCAGGTGTAAGTTATTCTGACGTAATCTCCATACCGGATACGATTGCGAGGTTTCCTGCACTCATAGGCCAAGTAATAGTTGTCGGAGTTGCGTTTTCAACTCTTTGGTTATGGAGCCCTATTTCTAGAATTGCTGGAATTCAGCAGAAGCTTGTTGAAACAAGGCGCAAGATAGACAACAGAGCAACGATATTGATTCTAATAGGTGCCATCATCGTCTTTTCTTCAGGTTTTGGCATGATTGCAGCTGTGGCATATTCTATTCATGCAGGATTTGCAGACGCAGTTGCAACCAAATTTGGTCAAATGTGGATAGTACGGATGATAGCCTCGTCCATACTGTTAGGTTTATCACTTGTTTTTTACTTTCAACAAAGAAAATCAAATTCCATCCTCTCGAAATTCCAAACATCCTCAATACTTGGTGTCGGTATAGCGGTACTTTCGACCACCAGTTTGATAAGCCATGGAGCAGCGACGGGAGAATTTGGCACACTGTTTCTTGATTTCATACATAACGTGGCGGCCTCATTTTGGATAGGTGGCATCATCTACATCGATTACATCATAATAACAAAATTAAAACAAATCCAGGATGAAGGACTTTCATCATCCATATTATCAATTGTAATACCAAAATTTTCAACGGTGGTTCTATTCATTTTAGGTGCAGTTGTGATCACAGGCCCCTTTTTGTTATTCTTGCTTGAGAGCAACCTTGCCTTAACACTTGTATCTATTTATGGAAAGATACTGATCATCAAACTTTCACTTGCCGCAATAATGATTGCCGTAGGTGCCTACCACCAGATTGCAATACACAGACATGCTTTGAGAAATGTAATTTCATCTAAGGTAGGCAATACAATAATCAAGCAATCTGGGTCATCTGTGCTGTCAAAGTTTGGAATAAGCGCAAAGATCGAGTCAGTGGCAGGAATACTTCTGATAGTGGCAGTGGCGGCTTTAGTTAACTCTGGACTACCGGCTACAGAATATCAAGACATTTTACAGGTTCAACAATCCACCTCTCTTGCCTTTGCAAGCTCAGACAGCCATCCAAACTTGTTTACGGATACAAGGTTTGTAGAAAACGGTAGCAGAGTAGTTCTTGGAATCGATCCTTATTTTGTGGGGACAAACGACATTACAGTGTCATTTCTTGATTCAAATCGAAACCCAGTGGATATACAATCGGTCTTGTTGGAGCTTACTCAGGTTGACAAATCAGTTGGCCCCATTACTGTCGATATGAAGCAGGTTTCTAAAGGAGTGTATTCTGCAAGGACAGACTCGCTAACAATACCTGGTAACTGGCAAGCACATGTTGAAGGTGTTCCTAGTGCAGCCGGTTCACTGAGTCTTGTTGCAGATTACAGCCTTTTAGTAAAACCTCAACCAAGTAAGATTTCTGCCACCGTACAAGAGTACAAGATCGATAACCAAAGCATGCCGTTGTATCCAGTCTATGATGAAAAAAGAAATGTCGTGTGGGCAGGTGACAGTGCAATCAAAAGTGGAAAGTTAATAGAGTTTAACTTGGATTCAAAAAAATATACACAGCACAAGATCGACGGAACCAATATTATCACTTATTCAGTTTTAGATTCATCCGATAACCTCTGGTATGTTGATCCCCTATCAAAGATAATAGGACATTTCAACCCAACAGACAACTCCAACAAGATTTACAGTGTTCCAACAAACGGTAGCCTTTCCGGCCTAGCATTGGACAATGAGGGCAATGTGTGGTTAACCGTCTCGACCACTGACGATGTGCTGAAATTCAATCCTAGTACCAACAAATTTACTTCCATAAAACTAGCCATTGGTAGTACTCCCCTTAATATCATAGTAGACAAGTCAAGTGATCAGATATGGTTAGCCGAGAGTGGCACGGGCAAACTAGCAAGAATAAACCAAACAAGCAGCAAAATCACAGAGTACGCTCCTGGCAAAAATGATACGCTAGCAAGTCCAACTGCCCTGTTTATGGATCAGTCTAGCGGCAAGATCTTTGTTACAGAGCATGATGGCGCATCCGTTGCAGTCTTTGACCCTCTTCTAAAGAGTTTTACCAGATACAAGCTTGATGCACAAGGACTTCCATTTGGAATGGCCTTTGATAAAAATCATGATCTTTGGATTGCACAACACACGCTAGATAAGATCATAGTATTAGACCCAAGGACTGGCGATAAAAATGAGTTTAACATACCGACCAGTTCTTCTTTTACCCAGTGGATAACGAATGATGGTCAAGGAAACATAATCATATCGGAGCAAAGAGGCAATGGACTTGGCATAATTACCACCACAGCAAGTCCTGCATCACCAACACAGTCAAGCCAGTCCGCCGAATCAGTCATTCCAAACCTTGGATTTAGTTATGCAGATGTTGTCGCTCCAGTCGTGGCTGCATGTCTTGCCGGCATAGCATTTCTTTATACTAGAAGCGTCATCGATCTGAAGAAAAGTATGAAACATTCAAGAGAGGTTCATGGATGAACCACAGATTTGCTTGCAAATTCAACATATGGTTCAAATTAGTTTAGAATTTGTACCACTTGATTTAAATCTCTTTTTGGCCAATTTTAATTGTGTTCCGCCCCCAGACATTATTTGAAACCAAGTCAACACTGTTGAGTATTATAATATTCTCGCTTATTGCAGCTCTGTCAATACCCGTCATTTTACCACACATATTTCAAGAGTACGAAGTATTCCATATTCTCTTACACATAGGCGGTATAGGTTTTGCCTCATTTCTTACAGTAGTAGCTGCAGTAGCATACCACAGGATCAAGACTCGTAGAATGTTGTTTACCACCTTTGCATTTGGCACTTTTATCTTGTCAGAGGTATTTTCATTAATAGACGCAGCATGGCAGTCCAAGTACTATTTTTGGGACTTTTCATCTGCAGAGATAGGCCATCTTGTGATGTTCTGTACATTGCTAATGTTTGCGCTAAGTGTATTTAGGAGAGATTAGGATGGATAGAGTCACTCAGATAATCAGCGTTATTGAAAAAAATCCAGGCATCAAATTCCGGGAGATAATGCGTGAAACCGGAATGAAAAATGGTGTTCTTGGATATTATGCGGCCAAGCTTGAAAGGGAAGGAACCGCAAGGATAGAGCGTACACCCGGTCAGACTAGATTCTACCCACCTGGCGTGTCAGATGAGGAAGTGTTGCTCATAAAAAACCTCAGACAAGAGACTCCAAGGCAGATACTTGCTTCTTTGCTATATCATGAGGCATTATCGTTTAGCGAGTTAGTAGAAAAGACAGGCAAGTCCCAGGCAACTGTATCCCTATACCTATCACAGGTCACACGTGACAGCCTAGTTGAAAGCAAGATTGTCAATTTCAAGAAAAAATACTATGTCAGGGATGCAGCTAAATTAAGAAGCATAATCTCCAAATACCATCCAAATCTGATCGAGAGTTCAGCCGACCGCCTTGCAGATACTTTCTCATCATTGTAATACAATGCAGCTAATGTGCCACCACATTACAAATCACATCTTGGGAGTAAGGTTTAGAGTTTATTTAGTGTCTAACTAATGCGTAAAATGAGCGATACGTTGTGAAGTCAATCTATTTTTTGTATGCTGTTATATTCGCGTCTTTGTTTTTCTTTGTCACAAAAGCTTATGGAGACGGACTTGCAAGTGAGACTCTTCCCCCTTCACTGATAGGAAAGATAAATGTCACGTTGTCTATTGGCTCTACACCTTTTTTGATTGACAATAACCATGCAGGAACACAGCTAAATCTCGTACTCATGGATGCAACTACACAGCAACCTATTCCAGACGCAACTCTTGCAATCTCCTCATTCAAAGGTCAGACTGCTGTGTTTGGGCACATATTCAAAAGTGATAGTGGAAATTTCATTTTGAGTTTTTACCCCCAGCAGTCAGGAAATACCACGTTTAGCGAACAGGGAGGAGTGCTCTCAGGACTCTTTGGCCAATCTAGCGGAAATTATGACATAAAGGGCCCAGTCTTCAACTCAGGAGGCCTGTATCGATTCAAAATCGAGGTAATCACCATGGGAGCATATAATAACCAAGTCAGCAAGACGTACAACGCTGGGATTTCAATTCCAGAGTACGATAACCTTACAATAAATGATCCTAACTACGGCACCAACCAGATTCAGATAATCGGGTATTACGACCAGCTCCACAATATCAAGTATGACCCAGCTAAGCAGTTCATCAACTTTACAATGCCTTTTGATTGGTCGCAGAAAAACATTGGGCAGCTCACAGTAGTCCATCAAGAGATAAGAATTCCAAGAACGCTTGGGAGCTTGGTAGTTACCAAATATGACGCATATGTAAACAACATCAAGATACCTGACAAGCTAATCTCAATTGACGACTATTCCATGGATGCCTACAGGATAGTACACCTAATACTATACAAGCCGGATGTGCAAAAGCTCTTCTCAGACCAGAAAGACCTAGGTCAGCAAATGAGCTTTGCGTTGAGGCCAAGCAATGAGAACACCTTCCCAATAGTACAGTTTACAAGAAATGCCCAGTACAAAATAGCGCTGAGTTGGAATCCACCAAAAATTCTGGCTGGAAATACAACACAATTCAACTTTAAGGTAATGGACCCTTATACCACAAATAAAACGGTAAGCTCAATCTCCTATGACTTTTCAGTGCTGGAAGGAAGAAATGGCGTCATATACCACCAGGTGGGAAGGACTACGGATTCAAGCAACGGAGATAGTATCAGCGTCCCGTTTCCTGCAAATTATACAGGTTCTATTACAATTGCGTTTGAAAATCTAAACGGCAGTAGCTTTGCGTCAACTGAATTTCCTGCTACCGTAAGCAATCCGGCTACAAATTCCGCGCCTCAAGTAGGCACCCAGTCTACAGTGCCCGAGTTTCCGTTTGCATCAATCATGATACTTGTAGTTGTGTTTGGATTGATGGTATCGATAACAAAATTCAGGCCCTTCAAGTAAAGAATTATCCCTTCATGCCATAGCCAACCAAGACAGAATAGCACCCAAGGCCGCAATCTTCACATATTGGCTTCATTGATTTGTTTTCCGCGCTGCCTATACAGCAAGGCATCTTTTCTCGCCCCATATGATCTACTGATATGATTGCCCAGGTAGGGCAGTCTATAGGTGTAGTGCCCTTTCCGCCCCAGTTTCTCTTCATCAGCTCAAGCTGGCTGTCAGGGTTAATGATATAGTCTTTGTATTTTTCCTTCATTGATATGATTTCATCAACTACCCTAGTTCGTTCTTCGCCAAAAGGAAGCCAGAGAGGATCGTTTTTCATAAAAGGCGTGTGGAATTGGAATCCAATTTTGTTTGAATAGTCAGACCACTCCTCAATGACATTTTTTACAGTTTTGTAGTTTAGTGCGTTTATGGTCATGGTGATCCAGATATCTTTGTATGCAAGCTTGCCGTTTTTTTCCACATAATCAACGACATTCTTTCGTGTCCTATCCCAAGCACCGTTGCCTCTAATCTTGTCATGAATCTCTTTTGTTCCGTCAATAGATATCCAGTAAAAGTAAAGATCCTCGTATCGCTTCAACGGAAGCGTGCCGTTTGAAACAATGCATATTCTCTTTGGAAACTCTTTTATGAATAGTTCAATCACGTCTGGCCTCATGGTTGGCTCTCCACCTACAAGCGTGATGATGAAAACATGGTTTTTCTTGAATTTTTCATCGATTACTTTTTTCCACTGCTCTACTGTGAGTTCTTCGTTTTCCTTTCTGTTTAGCCACCAGTAGCAATGTTCGCAATGAAGGTTGCAGACATTTATGATGTCAGCAGAACCGTAAATTGGGCTTCGCTTGTTAAATAATCTGTACGCTGCAAATTTGGTAAATATGTGAAAGTAGGCAGGGGTTTCTTGCATTATTTGCCTAAAACCCCTTCCCATTATTTCCATGACCTTGTGTACAGTCCATGCCTTAAAAGATGTTCTTATTTAGTCCAGATATCTTCCGATATAGGATCTGCTAAAGATCGGTATGCATCTAGTTAGCGCACATTAGCGTCGTAGTACATCGGATCTTGTCCAGCCTACGAATGTTTGCAATTATTGTCTGGCGTATCTCGTCAACGTTTGCCGATTGGATCTTGACTAGCACATCATAGTTCCCAAATACGCCTACTACTTCTTTGACTCCTTGAATTGGCTTTATCTTTTCAATGATTGAACTTTCTGACCCCATCTCACAGTTTATCATTACATATGCAGTTTCCAACCCATAATAATACGCAGTTATAGTATATGAAATTTTTATCAATAGGCCGTGTACCGTAAAAATAAAAAAAAGTTAGGAGCTACTGCGCTCCAATCAAGAAAATGACATCAACACTGGTTGTTATATCTTGGTTTGATGTGAATATTGGTGTCTGCACCATTGGAGCGGCAAGTCCCAACTTGCTGTAGACCGGCATTGCCTGCGGCATGGTAAATCCAGACAAGTTTACGGATTTTACACCAATTATTTTCTGCCCAAGCGGAGCCAATGCTTTTTGGGCTTTGGACTGGGCATCCAATATAGCATCACCTATCAAGCTGTTTTGAACACTTTGCTGCTTTGCAGGCGAGAGTGTAAACGATACGCTGTCCACCCTGTTTGCTCCTGCTCCAACTGCGGTGTCAAGTATATTGCCTGCTAGTCCAAGTTTGGTCGTTTTGATGAGCAGTGTGTTTGACACCTTGTATCCAACAAATACGCTTTTGTATTCGTTGTATGGAGGATACTGACCGGTGTTGTTGTAAACAGGCTGTATTGTGAAATTAGTGGTACTAATTTCAGAGTTTGTGATGTTAAGCTTTTGGATTGCAGTTGCCGTGGCGTTCATTGCTTTGGCATTTTGTGTCATTGCATCTTTTGCACTAGTTGCTTGTGTATCAACCCCTAGTTGTATCACTACAAGATCTGGAGATACTGTTGTAGTTGCAGTTCCAGTAACTGAGGTTGTATTCTGTTCTGGCGGAAAATAATACGTGGTCTGTGCATATGCTTTGTAGGCTGAACCATGCATTCCCACAAACATGGTTGTTGATACAATCGCAATTGCGGCAATTGCTGTCAAGATTGTTGTTATTCTATGTGTCATTGCACTGTATTGAATGCTAGCTCTTATAGGCTTTGATTAAATTTGAATTTAACACAATTTTATGCAATAAATCTTTGGGATGTTTTACGTGTGAGATTTTATCTTTCCATTCAACACAAAAATCTAGCTTGCACTTTGTGCTGATTTTTTGTTTTTTATCCTTTGTGCTAGTTTTATTCCAAAAAATACAGTACAAAAGATAGCCCAACCACCAAGTAATGCTACCAAGACTATCATAGGCTCACCTGTAAAGATAGATTGTTCCGGTTGTGGGGCAGAGCCAACCAACGGAGAGGCTTTGAGTGCAGCATGCATTGCGGGCTCTGGCGCGGTCTCTGGAACGTACGGCACTTCTTGTGGAAGTTGGCTTTTTTCTGCAACATAGATTCCAGAAGCACCTACCACAAAAGATACAATGCCTGCCATGTAATGACGCAGTCTCTCAAGTACTGTTTCTTTTTTTGAAGCTGCCAGGCTTTTTCCAGACGAGTCCTCTGGAGGGATTATTACAAGTGCTGTCTTGACTGGAGCATAGAATTTCATCTGTTTGTTTTTTTGGCTCATCTCAACCTTTTCAACCTTGATGAGCCCTACATCCAGAAGCCTATTTACGTGCCAGTTGACTAGTGGCAGCGATATCTCAAGCGCCTTTGCAAGCTCGTTTGAGCTTGTCACTCCTTGAGATATCTTTCCAAATATGGCCCTACCTGTGTCATTTGCAAGTTCTTCCCCTATTATTTTGATTCTCTCGTCTTCAGTGCTAATTACCTCAAGGTACTCCTCAGGCTTTATAGTAAGATCAGGTTCTTTATCACTTGCCGACATACCTATACCTTCCAATTCCCCTTAAAATTTCTTGGCGATATGTTTCACTGACAAGTTGTACACAATTTTTAATTTTCACCAGATCGCAAAGATCTGTTTTCTAATCATTTTTGAGACATGTTCCAATTCGGAATCAAAACGAATGCGATTCTTCCACAGTTCTTTAGTAAGCATCCAAGCAAGTATTAGTGTGGATAGCACTCACACACAAGTAGAAAGAGTACTGGTGAGTCTAGCCGTAGAAAAAACTCTATTGCAGATAGGCAGACCAGTTTTTGATAAGGTGGAGAACCTGTTTCGTGAAAAATACCGCTGTACCATAATGGATGCCTATGACCACCCCCAATATCTAACTGAGATCTTAAAAGAGGTGTTCGGCAAATCGCATGTAGAGGTAATAAACTCCATTAGGGAGTTTCTGACCAATTTCAAGTATGAGTATCCAATAGAAGCGTTTATCGAGAAGATAAACAAGTAGATATCTATCTGTCAGACATGCTCCACTTGTCTTCTTTATCCACCTTTAGTATACGCTCAGTTGGAATATCACGGTGATCCTTTCCAAGATGTGTCGTATACTCTAAAAGACTCGTAAATTTCTTATTGCAAACTGGGCAGTCCTTCTCAAATCCGGTCATAGATTAGCACAAAGTGGGATATTTTTCTATTTTAAGTTATTCTAGTTTATCAGGTTATAATTTCCCAAACTCATCTTCGTCAGAATATGCACGCTCTGCATGTTCTTGGATGTCAAGTCCTGCCTCCTCCACTTCGGGTGAGACTCGAATTGGAATTAATACTTGAAGCACTTTTAAGATTGCCCATGTTCCGCCAAACCCCATAAGCACCGCTATCCCCACTCCTATTGCCTGAGATTCAAGCTGGTGCAGATTTCCAAACAGTGCACCGTTTACGCCAGCGTGATTTACTATCGAGCTTGCAAACACACCTACAAGCAAAGAGCCAAGTATTCCAGCCACTCCGTGCACAGAACCTATGTCTAACGCATCGTCAATCTTCCATCTTGATTTGAAGAGTGGAACTGTAAATGATGATGCAATTCCGCATATTATTCCTATAACAAACGCATATTCAACGCCGACATAACCAGATGCAGGAGTAATCCCTGCAAGGCCCGCAACGGCGCCATTAATTGCAGCAATTACGCTTGATTTCTTTGTTCGTATCCAAAAGACTACTACCCATATCAGTGCAGAAACAGCAGAAGCAATCTGCGTATTTATGATTGTAAGACCAGAGGTGCTTCCTGCAGAATATGCACTTCCTGCATTAAATCCAAACCACCCAAGCCAGAGAAGTGAAGAGCCGAGTACTGCAAGTGGGATGCTGTGTGGAACCATTATTCCAGGTCCAAAGTTTAGTCTCCTTCCAAGTACAAGCGCTGCTGCAATTCCGCCAACTCCGGTAGTTGTGTGAATGATTATTCCGCCCGCAAAATCAACTACACCTAGACTATGCAACCATCCGTTGCCCCAGATCCAGTGAACAAGTGGGTAGTAGATCAAGCCGCTCCATGCCACGATAAACAAAATGTATGCACTAAACTTCATGCGTTCTGCAACGGCACCAGTGAGAATCAGTGGTGTGATCACTGCAAACATCATCTGAAACATGGCAAAGAGAACACCTGGAATCATCGGAGCGTATTTTAAAGAGTCATTTTGTGGCACTCCTTTGAGAAATGCCCAATCTAGATTTCCTGTAATTCCCTCACCCGTATCAGGTCCAAACGTTAGACTAAATCCAAATGTAAACCACATTACACTTAACAGTGCAAGACCAAAGAAGATCTGCATAAAGACAGAGACAGCGTTTTTTCTTCGTAAAAGACCTGCTTCAAACATTCCAAGTGCAGGAGTCATGAGCAAAACTAAACTTGAAGCTATCATGACCCATGCAGAGTCTCCAGTGTCTATCGGCAAGATGAGATTAACTCACTTTACCACTATTAATCGGTTTCTTAGAAAATCATGAGACAGATTTGGTGTGTGAGAGGTTCAGTCATCCAATCTTGACGCGGTTTCCAAACTTTCCCTCCATGATTATCTCGTCAAGAGGCTTTCTATCACTTGGAGTCTCACGTTGTTGTAACTCTGGCGAGAGTCTTTCTTTTGGAGCCTTTTTCCCTATTGCCACCATTGCCATCACTTCATACTCATCTGGTATTTGTAGATCTTTTTTGGCCTTGTCATAATCAAATCCTTGCATTGCATGAGTCACAAGCCCTTGTGATGTTGCCTGTATTGCAAGATTTTCCCATGCAGCGCCGGTATCAAACTGGTGCGTAACTGATGGCTTGCCATTATATTCAAACGTCTTGTGCGATATGATTACGGCCAGAACAGATGCATTTGCGCACCATTGCTTGTTAAAGTCTCCTAGTAAGTTAAACAACAAATTCCAGTGCTTTGAATTTTTCTTTGCGAAGATAAACCTCCACGGCTGGTTGTTGTACGATGACGGAGCCCATCGAGCTGCCTCAAAAAGTGCATAAAGATCATCATCTCTTAGATCCTCGCCACTAAATGACCGCGGCGACCATCTGTTTAGTATATTTGGATTAATTTCATATCTCGGTTTTCTTATTTTTTGAATTTCTGAATCAATCATGAGTATGGTAAGTTTCTTTTGTACTTAAGTATGACATTGTCTTGTCTTGGAAAAAAATACGTGTCTACAAATTTCAGTACTAGTAAGCAGTAAACATAGAAATAAAAAAATTAATTTTTGCTTCATGGCTTTTATCGGTTATGGAAAAATTTTAAAATTATGAGACCAATATTTGCGTAATGGAAAAACATAGCGGTAAAATGTCAATACTAGACAAAATGCATGATCATTTTCTACATATCGCACCACGATACGGGAAGCTTAGAACAACAGACATTGGCCCAATTACTTTCATTGCAAATAAGATAAGAGACCTTCAACACATACAGGCCGCAGACATTGGGTGCGGTACGGGCCGATATGGACTCAAATTAATTGAACATGTAGGAGAAAAGTGCCACCTATTTTGTGTTGATAACAACATGGAGATGCTAACACATCTAAGAAAGTACTTTTTGGAACATCATGTTACAAACTTTACACCCATACGCAGTGATTCACATAAGATACCGTTGCAGACAGATTTGCTTGACTGTGTCATGTCATTTAACGCGATACACCACTTTTCATTATCAAACTTTCTCAGAGAATCTTCTAGAATACTAAAGAATAATGGGAAGTTGTTTGTCTATACACGTCTTCGAGATCAAAATGCTAAAACTATCTGGGGCATGCATTTTCCATCATTTGCCAAAAAGGAAAACAGGTTGTACGAGCTTGAAGAACTAAAGTCAGCCTTTGAAAAAGATCCTAATCTCAATATCAACTCGGTTAAACTATTTGAGCATCACAGAGTATTTCCACTAGAGAGGCTTGTGGAACAAGCAAAGAATCATCACTATTCTACTTTCAGGCTCTACAAGAAAAACGAGTTTAAAGAGGCTCTGCACAAGTTTGTTCAAAACATACTAAATCACTACGATGATCTTGACAAGATAACGTGGAAGGATCAAAACACCTTACTTGTAATTGAAAATAACCAGTAAGATGCATAGAAGAACGTACAGAAAATACTATTTTGATAGCAACTTTGATACCGCTTTTACAATGTTTTTCTGGATTCTCTTGTCATACATGTCAGGCATGATGTTATCGTAGTGCAACCTCTTGTTTGGCACAGACATGGCTATTGCTTGTGCGGTGGCAAGCAGTAGTTCCATTGTTATCTTTTTAATTTTCTTATCAAGGATTATTCTCATCAGATGCGGAAATACCAGAGCGTTATTAACCTTGTTTGGATACAGATAGCTCCCAGTTGCCACAATCCTTGCACCGGCTGCCTTTGCAAGATCGGGTTTTATCTCTGGGTCAGGGTTTGTTAGGGCAAAAATTATCGGTTCAGAACTCATCTCTTTTATCATCTTCGGAGTTATCAGGTTGTTTTTTCCTGAAACTCCAATAAAAACATCGGCGTTTCGTAGTGCGTCATACAGCAAACCCCTCTCCCTTTTTGGGTTTGTGATGGAGCCAAGTTCAGTTTTGTACTTGTTCATGTTTTCACGCCTTCCCCTGTAAATTATGCCGTCAGAATCTGTAACAAGTATGTTCTTGCATCCTGCAGCAACAAGCAACTTGCATATGCCATATCCTGCAGAACCTGCACCTGCAACTACCACCTTGATTGATGAGAGTTGTTTTTGGACTAGTTTTAGGGAGTTCAAGAGTGCAGACAGCACCACTACAGAGGTGCCATGCCTGTCATCATGAAAGATTGGTATTGACAACAGTTTTGTAAGATCATCTGAGATCTCAAGCACCTTTGGAGATTCAATGTCCTCCAAGTTTATCGCTCCAAATGCCGGTTCTATTGCACGAATTGCTGTGATTATCTCATCTTTTTTAGTCGTATCAAGACAGATTGGAAATGCGCTCACAGTGCCAAATTCTTGATACAGTACTGCCTTTCCCTCCATGACAGGAAGAGCTGCATACGGGCCTATGTTGCCAAGTCCAAGTATTCTGGTACCATCAGTTACAATTGCAACATTGTTTCCTTTTGAAGTAAGGTCATACTTTTTTTCTGGGTGATGGTAGATTTCCTCACATACGGCGGCAACTCCAGGCGTATAGATTAGCTTTATCTCATTTGGTTTTAGATTTTTTATCTTTCCCGTGACAAGAATTTTCCCCTTTAGCTTCTTGTGTAGTTCTATTGCCTTCCTTGAGTTTCTGTCATATGTCATTATTATCACAACATAGCCCTAGATCATCATTCATCATGATTTGCATATTTTTTGTCAAGTTTGTAAACAATGGTATTTTCGGTCAGGTCAAATTTTACGTTGCATTCAAGTTCCTTGAAGGCAGACTCGTAAAAATATTTGAAATGTTTTGACCATTTAATTCCCATGTCATGGCGCATGATAAATTTGAGTTCGTTTTTATCTTCTAACTGCGTAAAGCTAAATCCTGCGGCCTTTGCTCTGCCACGTAAAATTGATATCCATTCCCACACATCGTATTTTCCTTTCATTGCATACAACATATCTCTTGAGATCATCCTTCCTTTTTCTTCAGCAATGTTTTGTATTACCTTGTCGTCTAGTTTATCAAACCATGCCATGAGTAGCACTTTGGATACAGGTACCCATCCTGACTTGGCCGCCACAAGGTCCCAGTCTACCGCATGCGCCAAAAGTTGGTTTACCAGTGCATTGAGTGTTATCCTTTCAAATGAAGCATGAGATTTTATCTTGTCAAGCACTTCCTTGTCAATCCTAAATGTAACTGTCTTGTTCTTCTCGCCTACAGATTCGTCATCATCCATGTTACATTTTTTCCGTATGCGTACTGATTAATATTGCGTAACGGGGTTCACTAGCACTTTATTGCAATACAGATAACACGTATGAGTAAGATTATGGTGCTTTTGCACCAATAGCGACAATATTGTACATATCAAGATGATTTTTTAACTCATCTGCAAATTGCTTTGAGTGCATCCTCTGGATTAGAGGAGAATGGTCCACATCTTTTTTTGCAATAGCAAGCATTACATTTGAAGAGACCGGCATGGAGACAAATTTCAAGTTGCCTCGCTGTGTTACTATATAGTTCACACCCCCTAGATCTTCATCAAAATCAGACTGCATCGAGTGCTGCAATCGTATTCCCATGCAAAGCATCTCAAGTTTTTGCGGCGTGAGATGAAGCAGTTTTGACGCATGCTCCACTATCCTGCCCTGGGCATTTATCACACCTACATAGTCAAGACCATACGCTAGCAATGAATTCAGACAATACTCTAGATTTTTTTCTTTCATGAGAATATAGATGTCATACTATGCTAAAAGATCGGTGCAATATTACGCACTTGATTGCAATGTGGGAAATCATCACATTGTATTTTCAAATCATTCAACGTGATGCTGCACTACAAGATTATCATAGAATCTAACAGATTTGATGTTGACAAATTCTAGCATTCCATATCTAGACAGTTCACGGCCAAAGCCACTTTGCTTTACTCCGCCAAATGGTATTCTAGGATCAGATGCAACAACATTGTTTACGGTTATGATTCCAGATTCAACCAGTCTTGACAGTTTGTCTGCTTTTTCAAGATCTTGCGTCCATATGCTCCCACCAAGACCATACTGCGAGCTGTTGGCAAGTCGTATAGCTTCCATCTCATCTTGTACAATTGTAACTGGTGCAATTGGTCCAAATGCTTCTTCTTGCGCTATGCGCATCGCTGGCGTGACATTTCCAAGTACGGTGGGAGTGTAAAAGTATCCCTTGTTTCCAATTCTTTTTCCGCCTGTTAGTATTTGTGCCCCCTTGTCTACAGCGTCTTTGACAAGTTCCTCTATTTTTTCAAGACCGGCAGAATTTACCAAGGGTCCCATATCGGTGCCATCAGATGTTGGGTCTCCCACCTTTAGTTTCTCTGCCTTTTGAACAAACTTTTCAATAAACTCATTTGCAAGATTTTTTGTGACAAAGAATCGCTTTGATGCAATACAACTTTGTCCGCAGTTGATAAAACGACCTTTTACGGCACCTGTAGATGCCTTTTCCACGTCGGCGTCAGAGCAAACTATGAAAGGGTCACTTCCCCCAAGTTCCAAAACACATTTTTTTACTTGAGATGTTGCACGTTGTGCTACCTTTGAGCCTGCCACGTTGCTACCCGTAAACGTTACCGCGTTGACAGAGTCCACAAGTTTTTCTGCCATAGCAGAATCCGCAATTGCTGTCTGGAAGACACCATCAGGAAGTCCTGCTTTTTTGAACATGTTTTCAATCTCTATTCCGCACTGCATTGTAGCGCTTGCAGGTTTTAATACAACGGTATTTCCTGCCATCAGTGATGGTGCAGCAAATCTCAGAGCTTGCCAGTACGGAAAGTTCCACGGCATTATACTACCAATTACTCCCAGTGGCTCAAATGCAATGAAGCTTTTTCTTGCATCTGTGTTTATCGATTCATCATGAAGAAAGGTTGCGCCATTGTCTGCATAAAACTCCATCACCCACGCACATTTTTCAACCTCTGAGAGCGATTCTTTAATGGCTTTTCCCATCTCTTTTGTTGCAGCAAGCGCTAACTGTTGTTTGTTCTTTCGTAATACATCTGCAAAGAGGTTGAGAAAATCAGATCTTCTTTTGATATTTGTTTTCCAGTCATTAAAAGTCTTTTTTGCTTTTTCTATTTTTTTATCTAATTCGTCTTTTGTAATTACGTCATATCGCGCAAGAACTTCTTCTGTTGCAGGATTAATTGTGGTAATTACCATACAAGAGTAAGACAAAACCTAGTATATAATCAAGTCCCCATGGTGCAAATGAATAATTTGCAATCTTGAAGCTTTTAATATTTTGACTGGGGATTACTACCAGATGCAGTCGCTTTCTTCTCGTGAAAAACAAAGTTTACAGTTTGAAACGGTTCTGATATTACAAGGCGGGGGCTCCCTTGGCGCATACGAATGTGGAGTGTACAAGGCATTGCACAGACATGGGATTGAATTTGATATAATTGGTGGAACATCTATTGGTGCAGTAAACGCTTCAATCATAGTAGGAAGCAAGAGTGATGAGCCTGCAAAGGCACTAGAAGATTTTTGGTTAGATTTAGCAGAAGGTATCACTCCTCCTGGGCTCCCAAACGACATAAGACCTTATTTTGCCGCGATGAACTCTGCAATTTTTGGCAACCCCAAAGTGTTTTTTCCAAAATGGTTCTTTCCAAGCACTGACTATTTCATGCCATACTTTTGGCAATATCTTTACGATATAACCCCGCTCAAAAACACCTTAAACCAGTATGTCGATTTTCAAAAAATTCGAAACCCCCAAAGGCCAAGACTGGTAGTAACATCAACTGATGTACAGAATGCCAAGCCGTCTGTTTTTGACAGCAAATATGACAAGATTGAAGCAGAGCACGTGCTTGCCAGCGCTGGATACCCCTTCTACGGAATATCATGGACAATGAAAAGCGGCAAGTATCTCTGGGATGGGACGCTTTTGAGCAACACTCCACTCCGTGAGGTGATAAATGCGTCACCAAAACACGACAAAAAGGTCTACGTCGTAGACCTCTTCCCAAAAATGCAGGCCGAGATTCCAAACAACATGTTTGAGGTCTGGCACAGGGCAAGAGACATCATGTACGCGGACAAGACGGAGCACAACGTCCACATGTCAAGGATAATAACGCGTTACCTCAAGTTGATTCGGGAAATGCATGATATGATCAGCTCTTCCACGTTGGATGAAAAAACAAAATCAAGGTTTGAACGCCTTGAACAAGAATACCACAGACTTGCCTCAGAACGCGGTGCAGTAATAGATCAGATAATCAAGATCCAACGCTTGGAACATCACCACTTTCTCTTTGAGGATGCAGATTTTTCCATTACCACAATAAAGGATCTTATAAGCAGCGGTGAAAAAGATGCAAAAGAAGTGCTTGCTAAAAACACCCTAGAAATAGATCAGTGAGCCAAAGACAATTTACACGCAGTCAAACGATTGTAACGAAAAAGACTTAACATAGATGTTTTATTCGTAAGTCTAGTTGCAAACCAAGTTTGCAGAGGTATGGGGGCATAAGATAAGATATCTTGAGGACGGTGATTCCGACAAGACCATTCTCCTAATCCACGGATTGGGCGGATCAGCTGAAAGATGGCTAAAGGTAATCCCCCGTCTTAGTACAGACTATAGAGTCATTGCTCCAGACATGATCGGCTTTGGGTACAGCGACAAACCATCAGAAGATTATACCATAGAGTTTTTTGCAAAGTTTCTTTCCGCTTTTATCAAGAGTCTTAATCTGAAAACTACATCACTTGTAGGCACCTCTCTTGGGGGTCAGATTGTTGCACATCTTGCCAGCACCAGCAGATCCATAGAGAAGATAGTCATGGTGGCGCCTTCAGGGGTCATGAAATCTACTACTGCGGCAATTGACGCATACATGATGGCTGCACTCTACCCCAACCATGCAAGTGCCAAAGAGGCATTTGAGATGATGTCTCACTCTGGTACAGTAGACGAGTTTACTGTATATGACTTTGTAAAAAGGATGTCCACCCCAAATGCCAAGCTGGCGTTTATCTCCTCGGTACTTGGGATTAAAAATTCTGCAGTGGAGGACAGCCTTCAGAAGATAACAGTTCCTACGTTGCTCATTTGGGGAAGGCAGGACAAGGTAATACCAATTGCTTATGCCGACAGATTTGTCTCATCAATTAGGAATTGTACGTTTTTGGAAATTGATGATTGCGGCCACCTACCACATGTGGAAAAGCCAGACTTTTTCGCCGATTCAATACTAGATTTTCTCAGCTCAAGACTAGTTTTGGCAAGATAGCAATAAGGTTAAATACCATATATTGGTTATAATTACCAATGACTGGTAACAACAACCAATATGATCCTACTGAAATGTTCCGCGAGTGGATACAGAGGAGCGGAAAGGCGCAGATGGATTTCATGAAGACGTTTGGCGAGATGATGAGCAAGAGCAACCAACCCAATCCCCTAGACATGTTAAAAGAGATGTCAAACAAGGCAGCAAAGGCACAAACAGAGTTTGTCCAGAACATGGCAAACATGAGCAACCCCGGTGGAATGTTTAACCTATTCAACCCATCGCAGTTTCTACCCTCGCTCTTATCTTGGGCAACCTTCAAGACATCAGTTGGAAGTAACGGTCGAATCTCGATCCCGGAGGCAGAGCGGGATGCGCTTGGGATCAAAGAGGACGACCTGGTTCAGGTAATAGTGATTCCGGTCGAAAGAAAAGGACGAAAAGAGGAGGTGAAACAATGAGTAAAGCACAAGAGACAAAAGAGATCTTTTCAGTGTACAAGCAGAATGTCAACCGATACTTTGACGAGACAGAGAAAAATGTTGCACAGTACCTGCAAGCAGTAACCAACCTTCAGCAGGAGTACGCAACAGCATGCAAGAACACAATTGAGAATACAATATCAATGCAACAAGAATATGCTTCAAAAACTGGCCTATCCACAAACGTTCCATCAACATACCTCAAAGCAGTAAATGATGCAACGGAGGAGATAGTGAAGACAGCCTCAGTTCAAAGCAAAGCAGTTCTTGCAACAATCGATGCAGTAAGACAAAACGTAAAGACATTCAACGAGAACACAAAAGCGTTTTCAGACATGAATGCAAACATACTGCAATCATGGTTCTCAGCATGGACACCAGCAAGAAACTAGCTGGAATCTAATCTCTTTTTTTATTTTTCAGATCTTTCTTTTAGCCATTGCCCAAGTTCTGGCAAGACTCGTTTTTGGGAAAATGAGCTGGCAATCATTCCAACATGGCCAGTAGCATAGATTCTAAGCGTCTTGTCTTCGGTGGATACTGCATAGTGTATAGGCATGCTGCATTCGGGGGAGACAAGATGATCGCCTACTGCCACCTGAGTAAAGACAGGCATCGAGATGTTTTTTAGGTCAACCACTTTGCCTGCCACGTTCATCTGGTTTCGTATCAAGAGGTTTTCTTGATAGACGTTTTTTACCCATTCCCTGAAGAGTTCTCCCGGTATAGGCGGAGTGTCGCTTAGCCATTTTTCCACCCGGATGAAATTTTCGACATATTCCTTGTTGTGTATGTTTTTGAAAAACTGGACGTATTTCTCAAGGCCCTGCTCAAATGGTTTTAGAATAGAAAATACATAGTACATGAACTCCGGCGGCATGTTCCCTATGACATCTACCATCTTGTCAACATCCATGTGCTTTGCAAGGTTTGCCACAACTGTGCTGTCCTTGCTGCCGTCAATTACAGGCGCAGTAAGAACCAGGTTTTTTATTTTGTTAGGGTGCAATGCTGTATAAACAGTAGCAAGTGTACCTCCCGTACAATAGCCCTGCAATGAAACTTTTTCAACTGAAGACTCGTTTAGGATAAAATCAACACAGTTATCCATGTAGCTATTCACATAGTCATCAAATCCAAGATATCTATCCATCTTGGTCGGGGTTCCCCAGTCTATCATATATACATCCAGACCCTGGTCTAGCATGTTTCGAACCCAGCTTTTCTGCGGATGGATGTCAAGTATGTGGTATCGGTTTATCAACGCATATGCAATCAGCAATGGAGTTCTCACTTGCTTTTGTTTGTCAGAATTAAAGTGTAAAAGGCGCATCTTTCCTTCAGAGTAGACAACGTCATAAGGCGTCATCTCCAGACTTATCTCGTCTGGTGCCGCAACAAGTTTCGGGGCGTCAAGAATGTTCTTGTTTATCTGGAGAAACTCTTCGATTATTCTTGGATCTATCTTAAGTTCACTTTCCATTTGCACTTCCTCCAATACTGGCTATTTTTTCAAGTTTGGCAACTCTTTTTCGCAACAAGTGTAATTCTTTGTACAGCTCATCAATCTCCTTCTTGGTAGGCATGTTTGCAGATTCCATCATGAGTGAGATAATGTTGTTCCAATGTTTTGCAAGTTCAAGCTCACTTGAGACCATCTTCCCAAAGTTTTCTGCAAATTCCGGAGAGTCAAAGAGCCGCGTAAAATAGTTTTCAAATATATCTATCCAGATTCGCTTTGTGGAATCAAGATGTTCTGTGTCGGTAGGTATCTCAGGCACTTTTTTGTTAAACTGTTTTTGGGCCTCATTCCACGTGTCAGTGAGTTGTTTATAGTATTCCGAAAGTCTGGCGTTGAATTCTGCCAATTCTTGATTTATTTCTATCATTTCGGTATTCACCTTTTTTGCGTTTACACCAAATTTTCTTAATGGACCTGTTGATAACAACGAGTGAGGTCGGCTTGACATGAGAGATAGCAGATCAGTCCAAAATAACGATACATGCTTGTAATATCCTATAGATTTTTTATAATCCTCTGATGAGGCCATAAAGTACATTCTGATAGTATTCACAACTTATAGAGATTACTCAACCAGACGGTTTTAACACGATGAAAATCTTGCAAAAAACTGTATGTCCAGTAATACGTCGTGATGAGACAAGACGACTTTGTTTGAGAGTTTGGTTAATTGGATGAAACGAGGTGCTTTTACAAATCATTAAAAGAAACCTTGTACTATCATCAAGTAATGGCACAAAAACGCGTCCAATCAGAGAAAGCAGATACCACTAGCTTGCCAGTCACCATATCTGTCTGCGACATTATGCACGATAGTGCTAACAATGTAATTGAGAAGCTAGAATCGCTTTTGCCTGTAAATATGCAGATGTACTCGGATTTTTACACAGAATATCTACATTCGTTGCAAGATCTTTTTGGAGCATGCTACATAGCAGAAAATGAGATCCTGTCCAGGATGGGAATAAGTCAGAAAACCCTACAGTCGTTTGGAGATTATACCAAGATAATAACAAAGTCAGCAATAACTCAAATTGAAATGGCGAACAACATACAAAAAACACTGTTACAAAACCAGATATCTGCCATCAAGACCTCGGACGAATACATACATCTAATGCTTGATTATTACTCAAAGATGCTTGCAGGCACACTTAGTGCACTCAAAAGATCCTGATCACTTTACAAAATCGCATGAATGTGAAATCATGTTCCAGTAAACAGCCAATATTAGTACACCCCCACTAACAAAACCTTATCTCACAATATATCTCACCAGCTCAAATATGATAGAAAATCATATCGTGGTAGATGGGAACAAGATAAGATATCTTGAAGAAGGGAATTCTAAAGATACGATCGTTCTGCTTCACGGTTTGGGCGGAATGGCAGAAAGATGGATACCAATATTTCCATTGCTGAGTAAAAGCTATCGCGTGATTGCGCCAGACTTGATAGGATATGGACAGAGCGACAAGCCACAGATAGATTACACAATGGATCTTTTCAAAAAAATTACTTTGGGTATTTTAGAGACTCTATCGTTACAAAACGTCTACATGATAGGCACGTCCCTTGGGGGAGAGATTGTAGCAGAGTGCGCTGCCACACAGAGTGCTTTAATCAAAAAGGCAGTCATGGTCTCACCTGCAGGGATTATGAAAAAGTCTACTCCTGCACTTGACGCATACACCATGGCGGCCTTGTATCCAAACCACGAGTCAGTTAGGCTGGCATACCAGATGATGCTTGGAAAAGACAGAGAGATTAGCGAACAATCCATTGAAAATTTTATTTCAAATATGTCAAGGCCTAATACCAAGATGGTGTTTCTTTCCACACTTCTAGGGATGAAAAATACTCCTCCCATAACAGAAAAACTAGGTCTGATAAAGGTTCCAGTTCTGCTCATATGGGGAAGCGAGGACAAGATGATTCCAATCGAGTACTCTAAAGATTTTGTAGCATCGATTCCAAACTGCAAGTTTGTGATAATGGATGGGTTTGGGCACATACCATATGAAGAACATCCTTTGGAATTTTCAAAACTGGTGCTTGACTTTTTATCCAAGTAAAACCAATTCAACCTATTCTTGATACGGATAAAGCGTGTATATGAGATACCATCAGATGAGGATGGCTTCAGGGTGCTCATAGATAGGCTCTGGCCGCGAGGATTATCAAAAGAGCCTGCGCAAATAGATCTCTGGCTCAAGGACATAGCGCCAAGTGATAAACTCAGAAAATGGTTCTCCCACGACCCCAAGAAATGGAACGAGTTTAAAAAGAGATACAGTAAAGAACTGGATGAAAAAAGAGAACTGGCTTCAAGAATTAAATCACTTGAAAAGGAAGAAAAGAGGATAACCCTCCTTTATGCTGCAAAAGACACAGAGCATAACAATGCAGTATTCTTGCAGGAATATTTACGGAAATAACTATTTTGCATATTTTGTTTTAAAATGCGCAATCTTCATGTACCATGTCTAATAACTTTGAACATGGCAGAAAAACAGAAAAAACCAAAAGAAGAGTTTCTTGATGAGACCGTAGAAAAAGACGATCAGGTGGAATACTTGGATGACGAATTTGAGGAAGACGAGTTGGATGCTGCCAAATGATATTTTTCTGACAAATCCAGCGCATTAGATTAAAGAATCGTTTGTCACAATCACTTAAAAGATGCAACTGTTTCAATATACAATATTGAGTGAAGAATACAATTCTAAAATTGAAAAAGTTGCAGAAATGATTACCAAAGACCACACTCCTCTTGATGAGCAGGACCAGACAAAATTGAAAAAATATTACGATTTTGTAAAAGAGCGCTTTCATATTGAAGGAGAGCCTGCTTTACAACTAGTCAATGAGGCATTCCTGTACTTGAAACTAAAAAGCTCGGACTCGTTAGATCCACTCCAGCACGGCGATGAGTTTGGAGCAGGTTTTAGCTAGGCAAGAAACATTCGAAATGCTAGGAAATTCGCAGTCTGATCTTGGCAGAGAGTACCACTATAGATATTACAGATATGGCAAGCACTGCAACTGGTAGAGAGACAAACTCTGGCACTACCTGAGTGCCTATTATCTCGATTCTTGATGTACCTCCAGTAAATGCAATGGAAAGTGTCCTATCGGTATCAGTCTTTGTTTCATGAAAGGGGGTGTATGTATCATCAACCAGTACGATAAATTGGTCATCATTTGCTCCAGCCTTTGCATCAATTAGACTACGCGGCAGATCAATGGCCAAGTTTCCATCACTTGTAGAGTTTATCAAGATCACAAGCGAAGTGTCACGTATGTTGATTTGCATGTCATTTATTGTTGCACCAGTCATTGTATAGTTAACGTTGTAAGACTCACCACCTTGAGGATTCTTGACAGTATAACTATCCATAGGCTGTGCATAAGATGATACTCCTAGTAGAGATAACAACACTGTGGTCAGAATAATTGAAAATTCCCAGCGCACAAGAAGTTTGACATGGACTTGTATTTCTCCTTTGCTAGCAATTGACTCAAGATACAGCATATGACATTTGCCGCCAGACGGACAAGCAGTCAAGAAATGCGGGATTTATGAAAAATTAGCCAATTTTTAACTGATGTTATTATTAGGTCCTGTTTACCTTTCCTATGTAAGACTTGGCAGACATTGTTCGTATAAAGCAATTGAAAGAAAAGATAGAGAAGAGCGAGGCTTGCCTCCAGAAATTGATGAGCGAGGCAGAAAACATTTGGGAAGATACTGGCCTTGACCCAAAAGATCCCTCCTATCTTGTTGAAAAGACGATGCGTTTTGAGCTTGTACAAAAAAATATCGGCATTATATTTTCCTCATTTAAGGAACTTGTTGAAAACTACAAGATTCTCTGTCAGGAATTTGAAAGGACAGAAGAATGACGCAGACAATAGAATCTGCAGAATTATTTGTAAAAGAGAGGTACAGCAATACCGCCAGGACAGACGGTGTTCTACACCTAGACCATCTAAAGGGAGTAGTAACAAGGCTCAAAAGTCTAGGCATATCAGATGAAGACATACTTGCATCAGCGTGGCTATACGGAATCATGAATGAAGCCAAGGCAACCTTTGATGAGATTGATAAGAGATTTGGTAGCAAGATAGCAGTTCTTGCCCTTGCATCATTTAGAGACAATACCATTCCAAAGGACCAGATAGAAAAGCAGCATGTCAAGCAGTTAAAAGAATCGCCCGTTGAAGTTAAGATTATCAAGCTTTGCGACATGTCAACATCCTTCAAAGATTTGAAAAATGCTACATGGTCAAAGACCAAAAAAACAAAATATGTAAAAAAAGAATTGTATTATCTCAACATAATGAAGCAGGACTTGGCCAAGGCCAAATATCAGTACCCCGGAATACAAAACATTGTAAATGGAATAAATGAGACAAGTGCTACATATGGCCAAAGGCCTTTTGTGTTATAACTAGATACAGTTAGTTGTACAGTAAGAGATATCAAGTGTGGCCGCATAGTGCTTTCCATGGCAGAAGAGAGAAAAAAGATGAAATCAAATACAGAGGATGAATACAACAAGGCGTTGGCCTCAGACGACCCTACCAAGATATCAAAAGATTCGCAAGAAGAATTGGCCAGAGAAGCAATTAAAAAATTCAAATCACTACAATAGGTTGCATCCTATCGCTTTTATCTGGGCTGAAATGTTTATCATGCATTGTCTGAAAACTTGGTAAGCTCTATACAACAGCTCATTTTACTTGGAAAAGGAGACAGGGGTAGGTTAGAGTACATCCTTGAGCTCATAACAAGGGGCAGGGCTTTGCCTCTATCAGATCAGAGATATCTTGAGAGCATTATCCCGCTCTATCTTGGCAACCAAGATTTGGAATCACTACAGAAACACACAGAGCAGACAATTAACACGTTATACAATGAAATAAGAACATTAGATGACAGACTCCAAAGATTTGAAAAACGAGGCTTTGAAAAGTACGTGGGTAAAAAGACAGTGCTTTTCTTTGCTACCGTGTTTGTTGGCTGGCACACGTTCCAAAATTCCGTCATGCTTGCATTAGGACAATACGTCCCGTCAGGTGCTATTCAATACTTGTTTCCTCTAAACACCCTTGCAAACAGTTTTGGCCAAGGCGCACTTGTTTCTTGGACTTTTGTTTTCATGGCTTTGGCCTGGCCTTTTATTGGAGCGGTTCATCTTTCAAGATTTATAAGATCTCGCAAAATCTCTTCACATTCCTAGAACTAGGTACGTCAAGCAGGAAACTGTAGGCAAGTTGAATGGATGGGGTTGTTCATATCTCCAACTTTCCTACAGTCTCTACCGAGCAATTGATACAGTTCATTATTAAGAGAATAGCATTATTTTGCAACTAATTGCACTATGCATGTGATCTTAAAACGAACGCAGTCTGCTACGTACAGAAGCAATCACAAGTATTCCTACTGATAACGCAAATACCGCACTTGTGATAGGCCCAAATTCTGGAACAGCAGTTGTGGCAAATTCCAGCACCCTATTGTTGTCAGTGTCTGCAACCCAGAGGTTTCCTTTATCGTCAATCTTCACATCATAAGGCTCAGAAAGCATGCTAGATGATGTTCCCATGTGCATGCCAGCGAAATTTGTCTGACCCAGGACAAGCGATGCTGCCATCCCATTACTAAATGGCGGCACATATTCCAAGACTCTAGCATTGTTTCCATCAGTTATCCAAAGATTTCCTGACTTGTCAAAGGTAATACCATATGGAGTGTTGAGGGAGTCGTTTGTTATTCCTGATAAATTTTCCGTAAAGTTCTTTTGCCCTATTACTAATGACGCAGACTCGTCAGTGGAGAACGGTTTTGTAAACTCTAATACCCTGTTGTTTAGGCTATCAGTCACCCACAGATTTCCAGTACTGTCAAATGCTATTGAGCTTGGCAGGTTCGTTCTGTTTGGAGTTGAGCCATCAGAATTGGTTGTAAAGTCAGGCTGTCCTATCACAAGAGATGCGTTCATATGATCTTTGAATGGCTGTTTGTATTCCAGTATCCTGTTATCGTAATAATCGACTGCCCAGAGGTTTCCAGAGGTGTCAAACGCCATACCATATGGCGCAGCAAGCGAGCTTGCAGTGGTTGGGTAAACCCCTTTGTCAAAACTAGGAGAGCCGATTACAACTGATGCAGTTTCTCCTGTGACAAATGGTGTTCTGTATTCCACAATCCTATTGTTGTTGGTGTCGGCAACCCATATGTTACCGTCATTGTCAAATGCCATACCGTATGGTTGATCAAGTCCCGTTGCAGACAAGGCAGGATCTGTAGAAGTAAGATTTTCCTGCCCAATTACAAGTGTGGCACTCTTGCCATTTGTAAATGGAGGTGCGAACATGAGCACACGGTTAAAACCAGTATCTACGACCCAGAGGTTTCCAGAGTTGTCAAATGCTAATCCTTCTGGAACATACAAGGCATGACCAGATGGGGAATCATGTATTGTCCCTCCAGCATTAAAATTGGTTCGACCTAGAACAAGAGTAGCATTCTGCCCAGTAGTAAAGGCAAAAGACTGGAGTGGAACCAAAAGCAAGATCAACAAGATGTATTTTAGCACAAAATTCATTTTGTGTACAATATGATAAAAATTTGATCATTTTGGGTTCTGTGTAGTTGTCGTCGGTTTTTATCATTGGGAAAAATCGTCGGGTAAAATATCAAAGGTTATTCCAATCATCAATTAATTGGTCTAATTTCTCTGTATTACTATCTACTTTGTCCGCAATATTATCTAATTCTTCCCTTTGCTTTGAAATTGCCACTTCAAGATTTTTTTTGAAAGCATCATCTCGCTCTGCCTTTTTTTCTAATCTATCTAATGATGCAATTATGTCGTCCAGTGACCGTTTAGGTTGCGTTTTTGTTGTATTTTTTGAAGTGTGTAAGAATGAGGTATCTTGCATTCGTTTACTAGCTTGTATGCTAACATTTCTACTTCTCTTTTTTTCTAAATCTCGTTTTATCTTTCGTATAAGATTGATAGAATCCATTACAAGATTATTCTAAAGATTCTTGTTTAAGAATATGATCCTGACAAATATTTTGTAACTTTAATCCTACAATCATCACACCATAGATATTTTATTTTATAATCATAGTCAATATCAATTTGGATTTTACACAAAGGACACTCGTAAGTAGTCATGCTTCTTTCCTACTAGCATTTTGAATCAAAGTCATCCATTTGTTGTAGCCTTCTATCTTGATTCCTGCAACCTCAGAAGGTGTTTTACCTTCTAATCCCATATGAGGTCTAATGTAATTGTGGAATAACTGATAACCTGTAAGAATTGGCGTATCCATTTTCTTTAAACCTCGCATTACCTTTTCCCTGTCTCTAATCTCTCCATTCAATCTCTCCATTTTGTTGTTATTCATGTCACCTTTGAAATGGATATGCTGAATGTAGAGGACTTGTGGATTATAGAATACAAGGCGATCTAGTCTTGGTCTTTGATGGATATTTTTGGTATCCTTTAGATTCTAAGAGGTTCGACCCGACGCTTTTTTACAAGAATAAGAACCGACGACAACTACACAGAACCTCATTTTGGGACAAGCATTTGAAAGATTTCAGCATGTCAGTGTCATACTTCTTATAACAGATCTCTAAAATTGGTTTGTTGAAAGTAATTTTTTTCTCTGTCCTGCTTGGTTTAGCTCTTACTTTACTAGTAGGTCATGCTTGGGCAGACGGCAATATGACCGCATCGGAAGGATTGATCTCAATGTTCAACCCTGCAAATATTCATACCAATACCTATAACGATTCTTCGTACAACTTTTCCATACTTCCTCCTCAGGGATGGATTTCAGTAGGTCAGGGCAACAAGTCAGATACTGCACTGGCAGTATTTGCAAATGAGAACCCTGACAGACAAGCAAATTTTGCGATTTACTATTACCAAGGCATGCCAATATCTGAACCGATACTGGCAGCTCCAGATTCTGAGATTCTAAAAATGGCAATTGCAAAGCTGTTTGCCGGCACAAAATATACAATATATCAAGAAAACATCCAAAGGTTTTCTGATGGCTTTGTCATCCAAGCCGTTGCTGCAGAGAATCAGACTAAAAACTCTCCAGTGATTGAAGAGTTTTCATTTTGGCTAATGGATGGCAGGCAGTATTTCCTTGTCTTGGCATCATCGCAAAACGGCTTTTACCAAAATGCAGCAGAGTTTGAAAGGTCTGCCTACACATTTTATGTAGGCGCCCCACCCGCAGATGTCAAGATTCCCCTATGGGTAAAAAACAATGCCAAATGGTGGGCATCTGGTACAATTGACGACCAGAACTTTCTGAGTGGAATACAATACTTGATAAAAAATGGAATCATAGTAGTTCCTTCAACCCATAGCTCTAATCAACCACAGCAACAAATTCCATCATGGATAAGAAATTCTGCAGGATGGTGGGCAAGCGGTGAGATATCAGACAGTGACTTTGTAAAAGGTCTACAGTATCTCATCAGCAATGACATAATCAAGGTTTGACGCATTGATGGGTAAAATTATGAAGACTGAGTGGGCTTTTTCTTTTTCCTAAAGTCGTTTACGGCAATTAATGAACCTACTATCAGCGCAAGCATTCCTGCAATGACAAGACCAATTGCAGAAGGGATTGCATAGCAAGATGTCTCATTGTATGAACTGCATTTTCCGCTAAGGTATGGGTCTTCACCCAAAATCAAATTGATGTTAGCCGGTCCAGTTCCCTCATTAGATACTGTAATTGAGTAGTTTCCCTGATTCTGAGTATTCTTTCCTATGATATGATACACATATCCATTTTTGTTCTCTTTTTCAAATGTTCCACCTCCAGGCTCTGTCACTTGTAGTTTCACCAAATTTGAAAGGGGGGTCGAATTAACTATCAGTATGCTGTGTTCAGCAAGTTGATTCCAAGTAATTGTAGAATTGATTGATTGTCCTTGCAATATTGTTTTGCTTTGAATTAGATATTTTTTGCCGCTCATCGCGGATTCTACCATATTGTAAGAATCATCAAAGATACTTGACCCAACAACAAGCAATGCCATGCCAATTGATACAACTATCAGACCTCGTACTTGGAATTTTGCCAAATTGCAGTTACAAGAATACCAACCTAATAAGAAACTATTCTATGAAAGTGGCGGACGTTATGCTAATTTTTCAGGCACTATAAACGGCGATAGGTCTATGTGTGAACAGGCACATTTACAGTAAACATTTTTCTTGCTCTTGAAAATAAAGTGTTTTTTTCCGCTCTTGTCTATCGAGCCTGATACCACCAATAGTTTTTTGTCATTTAGTCTCTTTATCTGACGGTATATCGTAGTCAGCGAGACGTCACACTCTTGACTTAGTTGATAGGCATTTTTGGGCAATGTGGCAGAGCGCAAAATCCGAATTGCACTTGTCTCCGACAATATTTTCAATAGGGGTTCTGGGATCTCATCACAGTTTTGTTGGTTGTATGTAGTAGTTGCCGTGTCATAGTGCATTAGCACATCCATAAAGATAAACTTGACAAGTGTGATTGCAACTAATTGCACCGATATCATGTAGAATTAAAGTACTTGAGAGCGTCTTGAATCGTACTGATCTCAATTACTTGCATGCCATACTTGCTTTGCATTATTGGAGAAAGCGGTTTTTGTTCCATTGTGCATGTTTGATATGTGATAGTCCCTTCAGTTTTTTCACTGCAATTTTGGACAGATACTACTGCCTGCCCTTGTGGGACAAGGAATGTCTTTGCACCAAATTGGCCCGCAGCATCTGCCTTGTCTGCAGCAGCACCTATTGGACCAATAGTGCCGTCTGGCTGTATGGTACCTGTCATCAACACATTATGGTTTATCGGCTTTCCAAGAAGATCGGAAATAAGCAATACGGTCATTGCACCCCCAGCACTGCCTCCATCTACTGCCTGCAGGTCTTGATTATTAGCAGAGCTGATTGAAAATATTACATCTTTTTTTGAGAGGTCCACGCCTGTTACATTTTGCGCCACCATTACTGCAGTGCGTGCAGAAGACTGAAAGTCAACACCTGTTGGGATTGCAGTATTGACAAGAACAAGGCCAGACCCGTCGCGAATCTCTACCAATATTTTTAATATCGAACCCTGGTAGGTAGTCGTTTCAAAAAATCCATCACTTTGTATTACAGGCCGCACCGCCACAGCAAATATTGAAGCAGTATTTTCTCCAGAAGCGGCAGAAGGCTGCGCGCTTATACTTTTTACCTGCTGTAACAGCAGATTGTATTTTGACTGGAGCGCGTCATATCTATTTTGAAGGTCACTTAGCTTTTGTTCAAGCGAACTTCCTTGATTTGCATTTCCAGCAGCGTAACTTGTTCCATTGTTTTGCCGGATAGAAGATACATGTATCACATTGTGATCAATCAGATACTGTATTGCCAGTAAAAAGTCAGAATCACTTGTCTGATTCTGCGACCACCACTGTGCAGTCTTTTTTATCCAGGATGGAATCAAGGTTTCTTGTGCAGAAGCCTTGAACGAATAAACTACAGAAATAGATGCCACAAGTAAGATTATAGATATTGCCGCAATTACAATTTTTTTCATAAGCGGATCTCAGTTTAGCTAAAAAGTACGTTTTCTTGATTATAAATTTTGTTCATATTCTCACATGGCTGTTTTTATAAAAATAGTCAGGTGTTTTCGACGGTTTAGTTTCTGTTTTTCTTTCTTGCATTAGCAACAAAGATGAACAGAGAGGCTCCATAAATGAGGCCGTTTATACCGTAAAACTTTATCCAGTGGAAATTCAGTTCATCACTGCAACTATGCGAGACGTCTTGAGACGAACCGACTCTGACTGGATTTGACGGCAAAGTGTGAGTAATGTCGCAATCAATGCTTGTTAGAGCATTGTACCATGCAAGAGAGAAGACTACCAAGGCTGCGTATATAACAATGAAAATTACCAATTTTACGTTGTTTGATTTTTTGTTCTGTCTTATCACGTATAGATCACGGCTTTGATTGAGATCCATAAGAAGAACGTATCTTATGTACATTCAGAAAAGAAGGGAGATTCATTTTATCACTTAATTTGATTTCAGCTATTTAATTTGAGCTATTGAATTTCAATGCCAAGAAATACCATTTTTGAAAAAATAGTGCTCACAGACAGGAACGGGGTTAACAAATAATTCTATTTTTTGCATTTAAGAATCACCACAATAGATAAAATCAAAGCATATCATCTAGAAATAATGGACTTGATTAATATAGCAGTAATTGTAAAATTAGAGCCTGACTTTTCAGAAGGAAACGTCAGTTATAACCCAGACGGCACACTCAACAGAGCAGAGACAAAGAACATACTTGGACCGCACAGTGCTATAGCTGTAAACGCTGCGTTTTATGCAAAGGTAAAGCACGGTGCAAAGATCTCAATTGCCACAATGGGTCCTCCCACTGCAGAATCCATGCTACAGCAGGCTCAGTTGATGTCAGACGCAGACGAACTTTATCTTTACAGCGATAGGGTTTTTGCTGGTGCTGACACGTTAGCAACGGCTGAAGTTCTCAAATCAGGCATACTCAAGATGCAAGAGAAAATGGACATTGTGTTTTCAGGGCACAGGGCATCTGATGGAGAGACGGGACAGACGGGCCCTCAGACAGCATGGAAGCTTGGAATGACATTTCTTGGAAATGTAATTGATTATGAGATAGACCCAGCAAAGAGGATAGTTAGAGTCAAAAGGTTTGTCAGATTACAAGGGATTTATGACGTAGTAGAAGAGATGGAGGTCCCCCTACCTGTCTTTATTGCAATAGATCCTTCATACAAACCCAAGTTTAATACCGTATCACAAAGATTGGCTTACGAAAAATATCAAAAGGAGGCAAGAGTGCGCTCTCAAAATTTCAAGCAATACCTCAAGGTTCTAAACGCATTGCAGATAGGAGCAGATCCGAAGCTTATCGGGATTGCTGGCTCTCCAACCATAGTCTACAAGGTGGAGCGTATACCAAAAGGCAAGGCCACAAGACAAGCTGAAGTAATCGATGGTCAAGACAAAGAACAGATTCGCAAGGTTGTCGCAAGGATTAGACAGTCTCTTTCTACAATGGTGATAAAATGACAGATGGGGATTACAGGCACGTATACATCATAGTAGAACACGAGGAAGGAAAGATACTGCAGGTAAGCCTTGAGATGATAGGCGAAGCACGTAGAATGATGGATGATTTCAACAAGAAATATTCATCAAAAGAAAAAGTTGTTGCAGTCTTACTTGGGTACAATGTAAAAGAATTACCAAATGTTCTCATCCAGCATGGTGCAGATGCAGTGGTATGCGCCGACAATCCAGAGTTGAATCATCTCAGAAATACAATTTATACCAAAGTGATAGCTCAGATAGCCCAGGACAGAGAGATTGCGTCAAAGATAGAACTAGAGTATGCGCAACAATTCAAGAGACCAAGATACATGTTCTTTGGGGCAGACAGCATAGGAAGGCACCTTTCGGCCACGGTCATGGCCCAGCTAGAGTCGGGCCTTGCATCAGACATTAACAAGTTGGTTGTGGCAGACCTTCAGATAACGCACCAAAACAAGACTGGTGGCAAGCCCCTTACATATGAGAAGACGCTTGAAATGTACAGGCCAGATTTTTCTGGATTTTTATGGACTACAATACTCTGTCTTGACAACAAAAATCCTGCAATGCAGAAAGATTACCACCCGCAGGCCTGCAGCATAATACCCGGAGTCTTTGAAGTAATACACCCCGACTCCACCAGACAAGGTACGATCATAGAGTACACGCCAAAATTTGACGAGCAGGATCTGAGAGTCAAGATAATTGACCGCAAGATAATCAAAAGCGAGATCGATTTTGACAGCCACAAGGCGGTAGTAAGTTTTGGCCGAGGAGTCAAGGACTCGCCTGAGCAGAACATAAAATTGATAGAGGAACTTGCGTCTGAACTTGATGCACAGATTGGAATTACCCTGCCTTTATCCAAAAGACCGTTCTCGGTAAGCCAGACAGTAGACTCGACCTATCTAATTCCCGACAGGGTGATTGGCATCAGTGGAAGAAAGGTAAGTCCCAAGGTGTACATGGCAATAGGAATTAGCGGAGCCATGCAGCACATTTCGGGCATGCGAGACTCTGAATTTATCGTTGCAATAAACCCAGACGAGAACGCCTCAATTCGAGACGAGTGTGACGTGTTTGTGAAAGGCAGGATGGAAGACGTCATTCCAATCTTTATCGAAGAGATAAGAAAGCAAAAGCAGGTAGTGCAGGCATAGGCAGGCAAGAGATTTGGAAAAATACGATGTATCAATCATTGGGGGCGGCTCGGCAGGACTTGCAGCACTCAAGCGCCTTTCATCTCTTGGGAAACAGGCAGTTCTTTTAGAAGGTGGAGAAAAGATCGGTTCCAAAAATATTTCAGGCGGAATACTATATTCCAAAAAACCAAAAAAAGGCAAGGCATACAACGTAGAAGATATTTATGAAAACTTTCTAACAGACGCGCCCTATGAAAGAAAGATAACAAAATACATTTTGAATGCAACCTCAAAAGACAAGGTCTTTTCGATTGACCTCACTGCAGCACACAATTATGAAGCAAACTTTGGTTGCTCTGTACTCATGAACAAGCTGAACAACTGGTTTGCACAACAAGCAGAGGAGGCGGCTCAAAAACAAGGCGGAGGCATAGTATCAGGGGTACACGTCAGTGCTATACGGTGGGAAGGAGAGAAAACTATCATACAGACTGATGAGCTAGAAGAGATCGAAGTCAAGGCAGTGATTGCAGCTGACGGCGTCAACTCTGAGATTGCATACATGACTGGTGCAAGGCAGAAATTTTCTCCAAGTCAGATCTATCAGGGGGTCAAAGTTGTTGTAAAACTTCCTGAAGACATAATGGCCCAGAGGTTCTCAATTGGTCCTGATGAGGGAGCCGCGCATCTTTTTGCAGGAGATGTAACTCTAAATCACATTGGCGGAGGATTCCTCTATACTAACCGCGATACCTTGTCGGTTGGTGGCGTATACCACCTTGATTCGCTTTTAGAGAACCCGGCCGAGCCTTACGAGATTGTAAATGCTTTGCTGAGAAATCCCATGATAAGCGAGTTTATCAAAGATGAGGTTCCTCTCAGGGGGGAGATAGACAAGAACGTTGCAAAAGAAGAACAGATGCGCATCCGTTTTGCGGTAACCAAGATGATAAAAACATGGACAGAACTTAGAGACGCATATTACTCCAAAAATAAGAGAGAGAAGATCATCGCGGAAGGAAAGTATAGTTCTGCAGAAGAGATGGAATCACAGCTTTCTTCTATTAGAGACCAGATGTCAACAAAATATGGCATCAAGTTTGGGACTGACTATATAGAAGAAGAATACAGCGCAAAACTTGTGCCAGACGGAAAGCGCTGCAGAATGGAAAAGCCGTACTTTAAGAACATTCTATTTGTAGGAGATGCCGCAGGACGAGGAGTATTTGTCGGTCCAAGAATAGAAGGGCTCAACGTAGGAATAGATGATGCTGCAAGGGCTGCAGAGGCAGTTGCCAGAACCCTTGACAGGAACAACTTTTCTGACGACCATCTGGGCCAATACTATTTGCAATCAGTAGAACAGAGCCCCTATACGCATGACTTGAAGTCAATAGACAAAGACTACCTGAAGATATTCCTTGATGCTGCAAAAGACGTTCCAAAGGATATAATCAGCTCAAAATACGGCATGGTGATAAAGATGATGTCAAGCAAGACGCTGCGAAACTTTGCAGTGGGATTTGCAAACATCTTGGGATATGAAAAATTACTTCCAATAATTGAGACTGTAGATACTTATGTCAAAGTGCCGACAGAGATTGCAGAAAGACTTGGAACAAGCATGTCATCTTCTTACACTCCAACCATTCCATCCATTGCACAAAGAATTGCCAAGCTAAAGTACAATGATGACAGCAAATCACATATCAAGGTGCTCAAGCCCACAAGCGAGTTTATGAAAAAGATGATAGTTCTGTGCCCAACCAAGTGCTATTTCATGGAAAAAGAGGGTGTAATGATACAACACGAAGGGTGCATAGAATGCGGCACGTGCTCAGAGGAGACAGACTGGAAGCACCCTGCAGGCGAGAAGGGAATCAATTATCAGTATGGTTAGAAAGCAGTTATTTTTCTAGGCTGCAATGGTCGTTTTTTCCTTTGAGAGAAGCCTCAAGTCTTCATAGGCTTTTCGAATTTCTTGGTAAAAGTCGTCCATTCTGGGCTCTATTATCGTATATGCAATGTAAAAGTCCTCAGCCTCTCTTATGTACCTGTTTATTTTTTCATGTCCTGTAACCTTTGAGATAAATCTCATGTTATTTAGTCTGTCTGCAAGCTTGATTGTCTTGATATCATAATCTGATTTTGTTAAAGTGTTACAGTATTCCCGAAACCTTTCCAGTTCCTGCTCTTTTTCATCATGCCCCGGATAAATCTCAAGCGGCTTTGTTTTCAGCGTTGTGGCTACCTTGTATACGTATTCTCCAAATCGGTGGCTAAAGTATGCATCAAATCCGTATGACTTTGCAGCATGCAGATCCAATATTCGTTCATTGTCTTCCATGACATCATGTAGTATTGCAGATACGATCTGAATTGTGGTCATGGGTTTGTTTGCCCACTTGTAGTGTCGGATTACGTCCATTGCAACAGGAAAGATGTGCGTTTCAAGAAACGGCGAAGTGCCATCCTCCCTTTTGACACCGGAGTGGACCTCTTCTGCCAAGTGGATTGCACTTTCGATGTAGTTGTCAATGTGTATCTTTGCTTCCCTTTCTACAAAGGTCAAAAACTCGTTCTTTTTTATTGATTGGTGCATCATACAGCATTACGACTCGATTATTGAAAAACATGATCTTTTAGGGTTTTGGATAATTTATGAGACCTGACTAGATTTTTCTTCGTATCAAGAGTCGAGGCCTTAGTTTGAAACTTTGGTTTTCTTGTAAGCTTCTAACATAGTTATTGCCAAAGCCCCTGCAAATAAGGACAATGGAATAGATAACCAAAGTGCGTGTCTAAAGAATGCAAAATTGACCGTTTCCGCAGTTAGGATACAGATACTTTCACTTGCTACTAAAACGTAAAGGCTTGTTTTAACTATCATCCTAAATTCTGGCATTTTGTATATTTTAGGTATCTTATCCATGCCTATTGCAAAGTTTTTGAAAGTAGTTTTGAGATTAGAAAAAAATCCATTACTGTCATGTTCTAATACAGAACAACAACCATCTGCTACTCTTTCCAAATTGTATCTGCCTAGTATTGTTGCAAATGTAGTAAAGCCTGCAAGACCATAACCCATGATATAGGACATAGCGATTCCGAAGGGAGTTTTGAAACCAAACAAAAAGAAACTGCTATTTTGTCCTATTTCCGCAGATAGAATGCAAAGGATCTCAATACCTAGTGCAGACGCATACATGTTTTTTGTGTTCAAGAAGAATTTTGCAATTACTGATTTGTTTCCCTCTTTGAGATGAATCTCGATACAACAACAATCATCCTTGATACATAACCTACAATCTTCGAAACTTACTTTACTGCATATTTCAGGTATGCATTGGCAATCAATACATTTCATGGATGATTTGATGATTTGTTTCAGGTATTAAAACGATGTTTCAAGTTTTCTTACTCGCATTTTGTATCAAGGTAATCCACTTGTTTTCACCGTCTACTTTGATTCCTGCCATTCACTAGACGTTTTTCCATCTAATCCCATATGTGATTGTAGACAATTATAGAATATCTAGTCATCAAACATACCGAATTATCCTTTCAGATAATGGTTAAGTAAAACATGTGTCCTAAACCATCATGGATGGGGATGGAGAGACCACAATGCCAGAAGAATTCCAATCGTTTTTACGTGAGAATTGTGTCCAGTCCATAAAAGAACTTCAAGACAGGGTGACTGAAATGATGAACATGTACAAGAATAACCCTACATTTCCATTTGATTTCTATAATCTATCTTTGAGAGAGGCTGAGATAAAAATTACAGGCATAAGGGAATTATATATGCGAATGACAGGCAAGGAATTAGAATAAAAATCTCTTGCCAATCAAATGAATGCTCCAAGCGCTACATGTCATAAACACCATGAGCGTCCACTTTTATTAAAGAAAGAAGAATGAACTCAAGAGATTGCATTATTAATCGGGCTTGCGCCAAAGCAAATAGTTGAGATTTCCTTCGCTAAACAAAGTCAAACCTCCGGAAAAAGAGAGTGTAGTGGAGACAAAGCAAGAGGATGTCCCGCAGGAAGAACAAAGACTTGTGGAAGAGCCCCAATCAGTAGAAACTGTACTGCCACCCAAAGATGAGAGTGTAAGGTTTGAGGAAAACAGCAGGTACATCGTAAAAACCTTGACCTCGTTAGGCTTGCCACTTGTCCTCAGGTCTGAGCAAAGCATAGTTCTTGAAGAGGAACCAAAACAAGACATAGAAACTATTTTGGATGAAAATGAAAAACTGAAGGACTTGCTACAAAAATCAGGCAAGCAGGTAGTAGAGGAAGAAGAACATCTGTTAAAGGTAGCCAATTTTTATCACATAACAGGCAACTCTCAAAAAGCTGTTGACATGTACGACAATATACTCAAGAGGAACCCCAACAAGATGGCAGCACTCAACAACAAGGGAGTCATACTTGATTCAGACGGACAGTATGACAACGCGTTACAATATTTTAACGAGGCATTAAACAAAGTGCCAGAAAATGTACATGTTCTATCAAACAAAGGGATTACACTATACAAAAGTGAAAAGTATCAACAAGCTCTTGAGTGTTTTGATGCAGCGTTGAAGATTGATGCAAATTATATCAACGCACTAACATTCAAGGCTCATTCATTGTACAGACTTGGGAAAAATGCAGAGGCACTTGAGTGGTACAACAAGGTAATACGTCTGGACAATAACAATGCAGAGGCATTGTACAACAAGGCCTGTCTTTGCTCACTCAAGGGCGACGAGTATGGCGCAGTCACATCTCTTGAAAAGGCAACTCGTCTTGACCCCTCATGGAAAGAGGCAGCAGTGCAGGACAAGGATCTAGACAGGATAAGGGCCAATCCACGTTTTAGAAACATCATAAAGTAGACGGGCTATTTGCAGAAGATTTCCTATATACCACATCTAGTAGAGTTATGATGTCTTTTGGTTCTTTACTGATGAATAGATGTGCGAGATAGTTTCAGGTGAAGGATGAAGTTTCTCAAGAGATTTGCGATTTATTCCACAATGTTCCAGTGTCTTCCACATTTCCTCTACTGATACATCTGGGCTTGGCATCGCAAGTTATCTTCACAGCTTGATAATATGATAAGGTGTGAGAGTTTTCATAGCACCTGCTCAGCTTGTGTGATCAAAACAAGATTTTACAATAAACAGCAGAAATGGATTATTCTATTCTTTTATAAATCGACTTGAAGTCTTCGGCAATCCTATAGGCTATGGTCTGCAGTTTTGTAACTTCGGTCATGTTTGGTTTTCCGCGCGCCAGCTGTCTCATCATTGTCATGCATTTGTGCACCTTGTTGTGATCAGACGGCGTAGATTCATCAGACCATGCCTTGAAACAGTCGTCAAAGTCCAAGCAAAAGTTCAAGATTATCTTCTCCCAATCTTTGCCACCCACTGGATATCCTGTGGCATCTGCAAGTTCGCGAAACTCGTGACTTTTGTCAGCATAAAGCATTGTAAGAGCTTTCTCGGCCTTTTTACGGTCATAGTTATCTAGTGCGCTTGAACCTTTCACGCGTCACCTCACCTTTTCTCCTATTTTAATATGTTAGGTTCAGTTCTTGCTTTGTGTCATCATTTATGATATTTTTGAAACAGATTTTGGCATTCACCGATACATTTGATTTTGGGTTCAAGTACAGATAAAAAGATGAGAATAGTTCCAGTCATTTTTGCCATACTTGTTGGATCCGTGTTTGCCGTACCTGTTTTTGCAGAAGGATCTGGAGTTTCAATAAACATAGTTGGCGGCAGTGAGGCAGGCCAGAGTTGTGTTTCTGCAAAGAATTGCTATGTTCCGGATACTATAACCATTCAGCCAAGCACACTAGTAGCGTGGACAAACATGGATACTGTAGCTCATACCGTTACTAGCGGCAAACCGTCAGAAAATGAGACCGGTTCGGTATTTGACAGTGACCAGATAGCTCCTGGAGGAACGTACTCGTTTCTCTTCATGAGTCCAGGCACTTACAACTATTTTTGTTCCATCCATCCGTGGATGGAAGGCACGATTATTGTTGGCAATGAGATAAATCCGTCAAATGGTAACGTTACAGTTCCCGAGTTTGGCCCCGCCGTAGAGTTGGTCTTTGTGGCGTCGGCACTTTTTGCAATGCTTCTTGCTAGAAATAGGTTAAATTTTAGATCCCATATTTGACATCAAATATAGATTGCAGGTGTTTTCATTGCGGTGAGCCGCAGTGCATGCAGAATTTGGCATCAGCCTGAACTGGCAAGTTGCATTTGCTACAAACTTTTTCCTTTGTAGACGGTGCAGGAGCACTTATTGTAGCGTTGAGAGATTTTATTTGCTGGTTTAGCCAGTCCCAGAAATTTTTCTCAAACTTGTGAGCCCGGTAGACCTCGGCTCCTGCCACTACCGCGCCTGCTCCAAACGATACTGCACTTGCAAGCAACGCAGGAATCGCAATATCTCTTCCCCACGCCCCAGTCCTAAGAGTGAGGTCGTAACGGTTGTTTGAGCCAGTTATCAGTATCTCAACATCTCTTATACTTCCTGTAACGGCAGAGAGTGTTCCTCCCTTGTGGGCTTTTATACTCCAGTATCCTTCATGCGAATCTTCATGAATTATCTGCAATTCAAGCTCTGCAAGATGTTGTTTAATGCTAGCGACTAACTTGTTTACCTCAACATTGCTCAACTGTACAGATTCTTCTTTCATATGTGACAAGTTGTAGAAATGACTATTTGACATTTGCTAAAATCATATTAAATCATGACAGGACGTTCCCACAAACACTACATACCTCCTCTTTATTCATCATCATAGCATAAGATTCCCAATGAACAAGCCAAGAAACGTAAAAGATACAAAATCACTTCATAAAAGAGGCCTTGCGCTACAGCAGCAAGGAAGACAGGATGAGGCAATCTCCTATTTTGACCAAGCAATAGAGATAGAGCCCAAAAATATGGAATTGCTATACGACAAGGCAATATCCCTTCAAATGAGCCTAAGGTTTGTCGACGCAGTAAGTTTTTACGACAAGGTTTTGGATGCAGAACCAGAAAATTTTGCAGCTCTTGTAAACAAAGGGCTTTGTCTTTCAAACCCCGCCATGAACAGGAAAGAAGAGGCACTGTTGTGTTTTGACGAAGCACTGCAACTAGTACCAAACGATTCTGGAGTACTATCCCTGAAAGGATACACCCTTGATAGCTTGGGAAGATACAGGGAGGCAATAATGTGTTTTGATGTAGTGCTACAGCAGCAGCCAGACGACATCAATGTAACCATAAACAAAGGTTTGTCGCTTGCGCATCTTGGTAGGTACGATGAAGCAATTGCCTATTTTGATAAAGCGCTTGAAGACGAGCCAGAAAATCTTTTTGCATACGAATGGAAAAAGGATGCCGAAAAGATGAGAGACAAAGATTTTTGATACGAAGTGAGTTTTTAGAAAAATATTATTTGAAACTAGTTGGGCGCAACATAGCTTTTCCATGTTTCGTCTGCAAAGTCACTTGCAGTGCCGTTTCCCAGATAGTATGCCTCGTTGTAGACATGGTCTGGGAATAGCCTGTAGGTTCCGTTATACTCTATTACTGTAACCATCGGTATTACTTTCTGGTCTATCTTAAAGTCCTCAGGGTCTAGATTATACAGATCGCACGTCTTCAAAAATCTCATGTACTTGTCGCTAAAATCTACAAAGCAAGTGGTTTCAAGATTCCACTGGGAAACCTTGCCAAGATAAACAGTATAATTTCCTGCAACAACCGGCAAGCCGGTTACTGTGTTTGTTATCTCAGTAGTGGTATTTGCAGGAGTTGTCTTTGTTGTAGGATACGGGTTTACAGTGAATATCGAGTTTGCAAGTTGCTTTATGTATCCAGGCTTTGTGACAGTGACGTCTATTTCATAGGTTCCAGGGATTGCAGGTATGGCAGACTGATACTTGAATTTGCCGTGGTCATCGGTGGTTGTGGTGACTGCCTCAGACCCAAATATGATAAACACGTTGGCATTTGCAACAGGTTTGTACGCTTGGTCTGTGACATTACCTACTATTACTGGAAATTCTCCCTGCATTATAGGATCTTTCTGTGGCTTTACTGAAACAAGCATACTGTATGTGAGTACCGAATTGGAGACTTGGACATTGGATAATCCTATCATGAAGATTACAAGCACTGCGGCTATTGATGCCATATGGGTTCTTTTCAACTACGAATACTTTTTGTAACCATTGTTAATTAGCGAAATCTAACTTTTTTCTCTATTGGCTCAGAAATCTTTAAGGAATAGGCGTGATACAAAAATGCCTCTGAATAGTTAAATAGCGAAAATCCAGAGATTTTGTATTGAACAGAATCGAGGCCCAAGAAATAGCAGAAAGAATAAGCAGCATAAGTCACTATGTCAGATTTGCCGGAGTCATAAACAGTAATGGCACCTTGGCAGCATACGTGCGAAGGGCAGACTTGAAGCCTCTTCTTAACACAAAGAAAACAAAAAACCAGTTTTCACACCTTGCAAAACAGAGAGGCATGACAGCACAGTTTAACAGACAGCTTGGCAACGTAAAATTCCTCTGGGAAGAACGCGACAAGGTTCAGACCATATCATTTGCCCTGGGTAAGAATACAGTCTGGGTCTCAATTGACAAAAATGTGATCCGCTCCGAAGTGCTCAGAATAATAGACAACTGCCTTCCAATAGTAAAGCACTACCAGTAAACGTTAGAACATCTGTAAAATCATTTTTGATATTTTGCCATAATCTATATCTGTATTTGCAGATACATACAATATATCACTGCCGTCAGTTGGAAAACTCATGATAATGACCTTTTCCCTGACAGACATTGCAAACTTGACCTTACCTAGCTGTGAGTTAAACTCTTTTCGCATCCTTGCTCGCAGTGCGACCTCGGTAAAGAGCATCTCATCGTCTTTTGGATCTTCAAGTGACTTGAGACCGTTGCGTAGACCACCTGCAAGAAGCTTTCCCCTTTCATTGATTACACCTACAAACCTTATCTTAGAATCAAGATCCATTATCTTTTTACATGTAGAATCATAGTCCTCAAGGTTTTGATTTGTCATATCCCATCCAAACTTTTTACCACTAACTGATAGATAATATCTTCGGTAAAACTAACCAAAATCGAAATTCAACTAGATTTGATTCAATCTTACAATGCGCCATATTGTATTACTGCCTACAAAAAAATCAAATCAAATTTTGGTTTCATGAGGCAAGATACAAAAATCTAGTAATGAAAGACTGTATCCCCAATTGTCTTTTTCCAGTCTGCACGAATTCCAGGCCTTCCCTTTAGGCGCTCTATATAGTTGAATGCAGAAAGTCCTGCGTTTGCGCCGCCTGCACATGCGGCTACAATCTGTTTGTACGGTATGCTGGTTGCATCGCCTGCTGCAAATATTGCAGGGTGCGAAGTCTTGCCACCTTCGGATATCTCAATCTCACCTTTTGAGTTAATCTTGACTAGATGTTTTACGAAATCCAAGTTTATCTTTGAGCCCATCTCAATGAATAAGCCGTCTACTTGCAGTGTTGTTTCTTTTCCAGAATTATCTACAACTGTGACTGACTGTAGATTGTTTGTGCCCGAAATAGATTTGACTGAGGATTGTGGCACTAGTTGCACATTTTCCTTCTTTTCAATGGAGGCAATCATCTCTTTGTCGCCTCCTAGCGTACCGCCCTTGTAAATTAGATACACTTTTGATGCCATTCTAGAAAGCAATATTCCAGATTCTAACAGATAGCCACCAACGCCAACAGTTGCAGTTACTCTTCCCTGATAAAAAGGAGCATCGCATTTTGTACAGTAGTGAACTCCCTTGTTTGACAGCGTGGATTCATTTTCCACGCCTAAGCTATTTGGTACTTTGCCTGGTGCAAGAACTATGGCTTTTGTAATATATTCAGAACGGTTTGTTTTGACCTTCATGCCTTCTTCGGCTTCTTCTATCATTGTTACTGTATCATAGATCATCTCTCCATTGAATGCTAGAAATTGGCTCTCAAGCGTCTTTGCAAGTAGCGGACCGCTTGACATCATCATACCTGGATAATTCTCGAGTTTTGGGATCAAATTCATCTGCCCTCCCAAGTCTTTCGATATCAAGAGGCATGATGTTTTTTGTCTTGCGATAAAAATTCCTGCACTCAGTCCGGCAGGTCCTCCCCCCACTACAATTACTTCGTATTCTTGAACCAACTCAGATAATGGAGATGAGTGATGTGAGGTTGTTTATGCCGTCGATTTCATGCAAGTCAACATCTATAGTTTGTTTTATTTCTTGCATGTTATTTGATTCAAGTATTATTAGAATATCATATATTCCATATGTGGTTTTAACCGATTTAACAGTAGGGAGTTTTTTTGCTTGCTCGATGATATTTTTTTGTTTTTTATAATCTACGTTTAGTAATACGTATGCTTCGTTCACACGATATGAATAAACCCAAATTTAATAAAGTTTGAGGCTTGGATTTGGACAATCAGATATTATTTTCTCCTTATCTACCTGTGTTACAGGCAGTCTTTATGGCCTGAATAATTTTTTCTGGGCGCTTTGACTCTAATAACACACTGCGCCCATCTTTAAACTCTAGACGAATTCCACGTTTTCCCCCAAGTGAATAAGATTTCTTTGAAATTGCATACCACAATCCCAGTTTGTTTTCTTCCTTTTCCTGCGGCATATATGGCTCACAGTTTTGTAGACCTTCAAGGGAAATTTTCTTAAATGAGATTTGGAATGGAGTGACCTTAACGTACAGACCATCGTCGCGCACCTGAATTCTAAGCTTTATTGCAAACAATATGATTGGCAGTGCAAATCCTATTGCCAAAAAGATGGATGATGCAATTACTATTACGGTTGAAGGAGATTTGTCGCTTTCAATGGCAAAAAGCTGTGGCAGTGCAAAATAGACGCTACAAAAGGTAATGCAAATAACAACAATCCATATTATAGAATTTGAAAAAAAATTCGCTTCACGATACAGGATACTTGAGCTTGCCATTTCTTATCAATTGACGTGGGCCTGATTTATATCATAAAGTAGAATTTAGATTCAGATAAGATTACCTTCGCTTCATCTTTTGAAGCTTGGTTGTGATGGTAACTATCTTCATTATGATCTCATTGTTACTGCCTTTTCCCTCTAGAAACTTACACAGCCAATCAATCTCTTCGTTTGTTAGTAAATTCTCCATGAATTTACTCTGATCCTAGTTAGTATATAGCATTACGGAGAGAGGTAAGAGGTCGTTTTATCTAATATCGTGGCAGTAATCTAAGTCCGGTCCTTTTGGATATTGCAATTATGGATACGATTGCAATTGTAAGTACTAGTGCAGCGATTGGACCAAATTCTGGGATTACAAATGTTCCAACGATTTCAATTTGTTGAGTGCCATTCTTGAAGGGAATTGCCAATGTTCTGTCAGTGTTTGTGGTAGCCGTTTCATTTGCTTGACTGTTTTGCTGACCATCGTTTAGCACTATGAACTGGTCATCAGTACCATCAATCTTCTTTGCGTCAATCACTGCCCTTGGCATCGTAATTGTCAACAAGCCGTCGCCAGTAGTCTGGATAGATATGATCAAAGACTTGGACTGGGGATTTGCTTTGATGTCAAGAACTTTTCCATTAGTGATTGTATAAGTGATAGAGTAATTGGTGCCGTCTACTGGTATTGTGCTTGGACCTTTAGATATTTGAGCTCCTGTGAAAGTAAAGGCTGTTTTTGCAGATCTGTCAGGGCTACCATATTGTACATATACGGTATAAGTGCCAGCGGCTTGCCATAAAAGGCCAGTAGCTGTCAAAGTAGTGGAATATGTCTTGTCAGTACCCACTGTAATTTGGGCAGTTTGGATTAAATTTCCAATTGGATTTCTTAATTCTAGCGTGAGTGGAGTATCAGCCATATAGTCCCTGGCCGTGCCAGATATTGTTATCTTGTCACCATCATTGTAGGACGTTTTATCGGTAGTAACGGTTAGTGCCAGAGAACCAGACGATGGAGTTCCCGTTGGTGAACTTGTAGTATTAGAATTTAGCATATAGGCGGGCGGTGTAAGACCTGCTGGGACCGTTGTAGTGACAGTTCCATTTGAGCTTGAACTATTAGTAGAATTTGTAACTGCAAAGGCTGGAACCGCAACGCTTGAACCAAATATTATTACAAGTAGCAACAATCCGCCAAGTTTGTTATTCAATGATTGCCAACCATCTAACCGTTATATAAGCAATTGTAAAAAAATTGTTAATTTTCAGATCAGATGTATTTGTCAAAAATTTTTGAAAATTACTCGCATAGTTCAACCAGGTTTTCAGTTGAAAACTAGTATAGAACTTGGTTAAATGACAAATCTTAAAAATCATTACTTTGTGGTAAAAGAAGAAAACCCAAAGTACCAAAACATAAGGTCTTGGTACTTGTGTGTGTCTGGAAATGGGTTTTCTTCATCATATTATTTGCCTTTCTCCTATTTAAGAAAAAGTCACAGATTTTGGATTCCCGTAATTATTATCATTGTAGTAAAATTAAATGATAATAATGTCTCAGACTATTCATCGTTTAGAATAGAGACGTTCTTTCCAATTCAGAGATTGTCCTTTTGGTTGAAAAGTGAGTCAACTTTCCTGTTCAACTCATTTATTGCATTAAGTGAAGATTCGTGCTTGTCATCAAAATCAGCAAGTTTTTTCAATATTGCATCATGGTTTTCATCTAATTCCTTTATTCGATGTAATATATGATCTTGCGAGTCAGAAGTCTTCTTCTGCCTATTGTATACCCACCAACTTACTATACCCCCAATTATAGCGCCAACTATAATTCCAAGATATGCAGAGGCCGCATTACTCATATCAATGCAACCTTTTGAAAACTCTGGAACACAGCCCCAAATGCTCAACGAGATGGGAAACACGAACATTTGAGATCAGATGATGTTTTCATGTTTTCTATGAGCATCAGTTAACGAGTTTGTGAAATTGATCAGATTTCATAAGGATTCAATTTGGTTTCAGCAATATCTTGCCCACAGACTCCCCTTTGAGCATCTTTGTGTGCGCCTCAACTGCATTCTCAAAAGTATAGACAGAGTCAATTATTGATTTTATTTTTCCTTTGGACATCCAATACAATCCGTCAACAAGTTCTGAGCGTGTGCCTTGGGTTGAGCCCAGAACATTTACCCCTTTGAAGAATATGTGTCGGAGGTCAGTTTGTACTTCATACCCAATAGTTGCTCCGGTAGTAACAAGAGTTGCACCATATTTTAGCAAAGTCAGTTCCTTGTTCCAGTGAGAACCGCCTATATGCTCAAAGATGACATCTACACCTGCGTTTGTTCCCTTTTCTTTTGCAAGGTTTTTTGTTATTGCAAAGACTTCTTTGTGCCAATCTTCCTTTCTGTGATCCACTGCAAAGTCGGCTCCAAGTTTTAGACATTGGTCCAGTTTGCTTGGACTTGCAGTGGCAATGACATCACAACCATACAATTTTGCAATTTGTATTCCAAATGTTCCAATACCAGAAGTTCCACCCATTATGAGTACTATCTGCCCTGGCCTGATCCTTGCTCTTCCTACCAACATATGCCACGAAGTTACCAAAACCATAGATGCGGCGGCAGCTTCCTCATAGCTTACATTCTCAGGAATTTTTACCACGTTGACTTCAGGCAGATGGACATACTCACAGAATCCTCCCCATAACGGGCCTGTCTGAAATCCCCAGATTTTCCTGTATCTGCAATCGTATTCTCTGCCATCAGTGCACGCCGGACAAACTCTGCACGAGAGGTTGCCGTGCGATACAACTCTATCTCCTACCTTAACTGTCGTCACATCATTACCTACTGCAATCACTTCGCCTGCGGCGTCAGTTCCGGAAATATGTGGCATTGGTATCTGAATTGGCCTTCCTCTCATTGCCCAAATGTCATCGTAATTTAGTCCTGCAAACTTTACTTTGAAGACTACCTCATTTGGTTTGGGTGTAGGATCAGGCAGTTCTTTGATTTTTAGAATTCTTGCAAAATTATCATCGGGAGCATACTCTTCATATACGAGGGCTTTCACGATTCATTAAATCTCATGCGTGGTAATATTAAGAAAATGAACTACTTTTGATATGTCGTATAGAATTGAATTATACATCAAAAAACAGTATGAAGCAACTTTGCAGAGAAGATCAGAAGGATAAAAAGAAGGTCTAGTGGTGGTGATGCCCACAACCACAAGAATCATGGCTGCTCATGGTGTCTGATTTTTCTTTTCCTGCACATTTGGAACATTTGTCAGAACCTGTGGCAGAAAAGAACCCTATTCCGCATACTACGCATTTCATGCTTGTCATATGTAGACTGGATTTGTGGCAATATTTTTGTGCATCTATAGGGTCGTTTCTGACAGTTTTTTGCAATCTTTTGCACTTTTTAACACGTTTTGAACAGTTGGAAAGCAGATTAGAAAGGTGCCTTGAAACAGATTCATGAACATTCATAGAATTTATTAACTGATTAGGGTGGTAGGGAACTCATGATGTCAAAACCAATGGGCGCATTATTTGGTGTTTTGACGCTAGTTGCAATCCTTGCAATAGCTCCATCAGCTTTTGCACAGGAGTCAGAAGCAACTGTAAACATTTCAGCAGGCGCAGGTTCGGGTCCAACATGTGCACAGTCAAACAATTGTTTTGATCCGAACGTCATCAATGTAACACCGGGTACAACGGTAGAATGGAAAAACAATGACAAAGTCAGCCACACTGTAACAAGTGGCAGTCCATCAGACAATCAGACAGGCACTATCTTTGATAGTAGTCTTATTGCAGCTGGAAAAGACTTTACCTTTACATTCAACAACCCTGGTACATACAATTACTTTTGCCAAGTCCATCCATGGATGACAGGCCAAGTGATTGTTGGCGCAGCTTCTACACCAAGCACTAGCACAAGCGCACCTTCTAGTACATCTTCAAGCATGAATATGTCTTCAGGTACAAGTATGCCTTCTAGTACATCTTCAAGCATGAACATGTCCTCAGGTACAAGCGCACCTAGTACAGCTAGCAGTGCACCAACTACAACAAGTGCCCCATCAAGTACTACAGAGAGCACTAGTATGCCTTCAAGTACAACTACGTCTTATGCACCATCAACCAGCGAACAACCAAGCAGCACTACAACTACAACTACCACAACATCAACATCAGAAACCGGTAACGCCAGTCCAGATCAAATGTCTGGATGGGGTGCAGGTATTGCAGTTGCTGCAGTCATGAGCGGTATTGGAGTCTGGTCAGCGGTACGTCGCAGATAAGGCAGATGGTCAAAAAGACTACATTCTTTTTATTTTTAATTAATTTTGTCACACAAGCATTGAATGATACGATGATCGGAATATAACTATCGGAATCTGAATTTAGATTTGAGGCTTTGCAGTGTGTTTTTCAAAAGATGGTTGTGAACATCCAAAGTAAGAAATGGTTTTAAATAAACATCTTTGATAGTTGACGGAAATGCTGTTGAGGCATGACGAAGTTCTTTGTAATACCTGCATAATTTTTGCTCATATTTGGAAACTCGCCTATAAGATTTCGTATAACCATAGTACCAAGTATGCTTGTCAAAAATTTTCTCAAGGTTTAGTTCATTCCAGTAAGATATTTTCATTCCAGAAAGATTTTCTTTGCAGTTTGATTTAGATGAACTTGAACTAGTTAGAGCATAATCTGTACGTAGTATCCTATAAGCCTCTGTTATAACCTTGAACTTTTCTTGATCGTGCTTTGACGCATTTTTATCAGGATGGTATCTTAACGCTAATCTTCTATATGCTGCTTTTATTTCTGACATAGACGCACCTTCATACAGTCCCAATACTTGGTAGTACTTGTGGCTGTTCACTGAACTATGTTCCCCCTGCTATTTTAAAAAAGTTTAATCTCATTTTTTTGTTCTAATTGAAAAATAAATTCGATTGCAGAAGCACACACCAAACTAGGATACATCAATTACATGATTTGCGATGGCGGTAATGTGCGTGTATATACGTCAAGATTTTTCCTGTTCCGTATGTCAAAAATAGGCATCACAGCATCATTGAAATATTTAGTAATTAATTCATTATTAGTTGAAAGCGCCTATACTTGCGTTGGTAATTGGTGGAGGCCTTACCGCAATAACAATATTTCTTGTATTTAATTTTCTTGTAGTTACCCCTACTCAGAAATACGACATTGCTGTAGACCCAATTCTTGTGAAAGACAGTATGGGCACAGAGACACATGTTGTTATCAAAAATACTGGCATGGACGTTCTTACTAACATCAGAGTAGATTATGGCGGAACTGCAAGACCCGATGTAATTCCGCTCCTCCAGCCAGGCGAGAAGATCTCACTTTCTCCACCTGTAGGAAGTGATCTTACAACAGTTAGGGTCACAACGGATCAAGGAATAAACATTACCCAATCATATAGAGAGCCTGCAAGTGTTCCGTTTATAGGAAATTCTGGTTATGGCGGATGATTTGCTTAAATTGTACGACTATTCAATTCACGGTAGCAAATAATCCTCCCCATACAAGTTAGCGCCAAAGTTATTCAGATGATTTAATTTTAAATGTAGCAGATACCAACCATTTGGCAACACATGGCAAAGATAAAGATCAACATAGATGGAGGCGAACTGACCATTGAATTTTCTGATACTAAAGATTTGGAAGACCAGCTAGCAAAAATTGATCTTGTAAAGATAGATACGTTGCTTGACGGGAAGAAACGAAATTTGACAAATATAGAAAATTCTGAAACGTTAGATTCTCAGGATACTTCTAAAACCGTGAAGGACCTTGGCACAATTAATCTCTTGAAGATACCAGAGGGAGGACAGGATGCAATAAAACTTGCAGTATTCTTGGCGGCCAGCGGGATGAACCGCGAGGAGATTAAAAAGATCACTGGAATCACAATCTTGAGCTCCTGAAAATAGGCCATTCCAATTAATTTGTATGTCTGCCTAGAATAAGATGTGAAATCATTTAGGTCGAATTTTTCCACAGTGGAACCTCATTTTGCGACATAATTCCATACCCCTTAAGGTCTTTTCCTTATTATTCAAATATATGAATAGAGACCAAAAGCTTGCAATTACACTACCTATGGTTTTTGCAGTATATTCAGTATTGTTGATTTTATTGCTGCCACATGCCCATGCATCCACCCAGACAGCACAGATTCCAATTGGGCCTCAATGTGAGACCACATATACAATCATCTACAAGGATCCTACAAAATTTGATGAACCGAAGACCTTAGACACATTAAAACAAAGTTTGTCAGGCATAGATTTCAGTGCGGATGTTCTTGACGGCCACCAATGGTGGGATTACCTATACATAAGCACGCCAGATGCCAACTCCACCTCAACAATTACAATTCCTACAGTCTCGAGTTTAGCAGACAAGATTGTAGAAGAAACCATGCAAAAAACGGATGGGGTCTTGAAGGTAGACAGCATGATAACTACATGGTGTAGTTGATACTAAATTTTATTTTTTAGTAAATTTCAATAGATAGCAATTATTCTCTTCGCAGTGCAACCATTGGAGATAGTTTCGATGCTTTCCATGCAGGAAATATTCCAGCTCCTACAGCCAATGAAACCGACAGTAGCCAGACCTTGATTAGGTCTTGTGGCAGAAAAATGGGCGGGAAAGAGCTGATGCTACCACCACCCGGACCAAAGCCACCGGGGCCTCCAGCACCACCTGTGTGAGATGGGAAGCTTGTCATAGCATAACCCCCCACTACTCCAATGGCCAAGCCTAATGTGGCACCCATTATTCCAATCAACGCCGCTTCAACTAGGAATAGTGCAAGTATTGACGAGTTCTGCGCACCTATTGCTTTCATTGTACCAATTTCACGAATCCTCTCTGTTACTGAATTGTAGAGTGTGGTTACTATTCCCACTGCGCCCACAACTAACGCAATAAACCCAATCATCTCTACAAACATTGCATTTCCTTGGGCAGTCTGCTGCCTTACCTGTAGAAATGCTTGCGGGACAGTCAATCCGATGTTTTTTCCATAAATGTCAGTGATCTCTTGCTGAACTGTATTTACATAAGTATCATCAGTAGTTTGGATAAGCAGTGAGTCATATCTTCCCGATTTGCGCAATAGTTGGTTTGCAGCATCAGGATTTATCACAAGAGCGTTGTCAATGCGCGTGTTTCCAGAGGGTTTCATTATTCCGGTTACGAGAAAATTTCTAACCTCTTGCTGTGATTTGCCTGCGGAATCAGTATAGCTGTAAGTAATTTTGAGTGTTTGGCCAACTGTAACAAAAGGTGTGGTAGCACCCGGAGGGTTGGCTATCGTATCACCCACTACTGCTGCAGACCTGTCATTTGGTGAAAGTGTTGAACCGTCGACATACTGCAAATTTGGCAGCATGACAGTAAGTTTGTTGGGATCCATTCCCACTACAGAAACTCGCTGAACGTTGCCATACGAATCTATTGTCACAGAACCAGAATATTGCGGAACAACATCTGTTACATATGGTAATGCTCTCAGTTTGTTTATTATAACAGAGTTGAGGATAAGGGACGACTGTGATGATGCCCCTCCATAATACGAACGCTGTCCAGATGTTGCATAAATCACATTTGTGGCCAAGGAGCTGAGTTGTTTTTCCAAGAATGCCGACTGCCCAGCACTTAGTCCGTTTATGACTACGACAAGGCTTGCACCTAAAACTACCATGAGTACAGTCAGTATTGTCCTAATTTTTCGGTCTACTAAAGCATCATATGCTAGAGAAAAGATGTCACTTGGGTTCATTTTTCTTATTGTCGTTTTCTAAAACGGATACAATGTCGGTATCACTTCCAGTCAGCATCTTTAGTTTTTTCTGCACCCTTCTCTTTCGGATTATTATTCCAGCAGTTATCGCCCCTGCAACAGAGGCGCCAATTGCAGCCAGAATTACAGGGTTGCCCAAAATCTGGTCAGTGAGAGACTCTTGTACAAGTGTGCGCACAGGCTGGCTTCTAGCAATCATTACGTTTTGGGTAAGAATAACGGTATGGAAGTTCTTGAGGTCGTCTGCATATACCACCTTGAATGATACAGGGTAGACGCCTGGTTTTAGCAAGTTCAAACCATTAAGCTGAATGCTAAAGGGAATTGGAGAGTCAGCAGAAAGATCTCCTAAGAATTGTTGCGACATTGGTCCAGCACCTCCTCCGCCGGTACCACTACCTTGACCACCATTGAACCCGCCTTGGCCTCCTCCAAATCCACCACGACCGCCTCCACCAAACCCGCCGCCCTGATCGCCACCAAATCCTCCACGGCCTCCTCCAAATCCGCCCTGTCTTCCACCGCTCTGGTCTGGTGTTGATTGAGCATCTGCCTGTTGGAATGATGTTGACGTGTAATTGGAACTGTTACCGTAAGCCATTCTGGCCTGTCTTAGGGCATCAAGTAGTGGAGATGGCGCAAGCTGTATTGTACCATAAAGTCCAGTGGTGCTTCCCTGATTTAGCAAGCTACCAGCTAGCTGTGGCGAATTGCCCACATAGTTTACAGCCAGACCGTATATTTCCAGTTTGACTTCTCCTACTACAAACGCTCCCAGAGTTAGGGAGTTAGTCTGGGTCTGCCCATTGGCTACGTAATTTGCAGTGAGTGTAAAAGCGGTTGGAGTGTCAATGAGGGAGTTTGCGGCAAATACTTGGGTTGACAAAGATTGCACCTGTCCCGGTTCCAGCTTTGGTATGTTCCATGTGGAAGGCCCGACAACCGATACAGAAGTCGACTGAGGAACAAGTGAGACCACTATATCAGATGCCTCGGTTGTGCTGTTGTTTGCTACTGTGAAATTCAATGGGGAGAGAATGTTAGAGGTGATTATAGGAGAGGTTGCATTTCCAAGATAATGCAGGCTCAGAGATTGCGGAGGAATTGGAGCAACTACTATACCGGTATTCAGTTGAGTAGTAATTTGTTTGCCCCATGCGTTGTTATAAGTCAGCTGTATAGCCACATCTTGAGTCTGTCCTGCTGCAGAGGTGGCAGGAAACACAGTAGTTTGAATTTGCGCAGTTCCATTTGCAGGAATATTACCTAGATTGAATTGATTTGCCCCAAAATTAACAATATTTGTCGTCGTTGAAGATAACGTGAGAGTGCCGGAGGATGCGCTAGAGCCAGAATTTCCTTTTTGTCCAAGGTTTGTGATTGTAGCAACTACGCCGGTTGCATTAGCTGAGCCCTTGTTTGAAATGGTTATTGTAATTGGATCTGCTTGTACTGGAAGTATACTTGGTGTGTCTGTTGAAACATCCAGTACCACTTTACCTGGAAGAACTATTGGTACTTGAAGTAATGCAGAGGTACAGCTTTGCACATTGAGATTTGCTGCACCAACACCTATTTTGTAATTAATTACCATGTTGGTGCTGTATGTGCCTACTTTGGCAGTTGGTAAGACATTTACATTAAAGAAAAGAGTGACAGTGCTCCCAGGCCCTACCTGGCCATAATAGCTTGCAAGAGCGTAACGATTTGCAACTTTTGATGCAGGATTATACTGTTGAAGGAGCTGCGGTATTTTACTACTGCCGGTCGGAGAAAATCCAGAGGGCAAATTCAAAAATGCCGTTACCGAATTCAGCGGATTGTTACCTTTATTGTTAATTACTACTGCAAGTACTGATGCTCCCTCTCCCGGCCCCACTTCTTTTTTGACAGGGATTGTGTTGCTTGCTGCTGCATCTGATGTTCCCTGGTCAACCCAATAAGCGTCTATTACCACAGGACCCTGATAATTTGCATCTATTGTAGTGGTCAGGGGGGCCGCGCAGTCATTTTCTTGCATTACCTGCGCTGATGAGGGAACATTAAACGAGGGGGCAAACAACATGCCAAACAGAACAATGGAGCAGATTTTGAGAGCTGTATTTTTTTGAAAGCTACTAATTGACAACATCCTTTTCTATTCTCCCATCTCTTATCAGTATAGAACGGTCAGTTGACTCGGCAAGCTCAGGATTGTGAGTGACCATTATTATGGTACGTTTGAATTTGTGCGACAATGTCTTTAGCATATCAAAAACATCCTCCCCAGTCTTGGTATCAAGATTTCCCGTAGGTTCATCTGCCAAGACTATTGCCGGGTTGTTTACTAGAGCTCTTGCAATTGCAACTCTTTGTTGCTGACCACCACTTAGGTTAACTGGTTTTTGTGTTGCCTTGTCCGCAATTCCTAGAGCCTCCAAAATTTTCATTGCACGTGCATTGGCGTCAGATGGAGACATGCCAGAAATTGTACCCGGTAGCTTTACGTTCTTGAGAACCGTGGTTCTGTTAATCAGATTGAAAGATTGGAAAATGAATCCAATTAGGTTATTTCGCATAGTAGCTATCATCGAATCGTTCAAGGCAAAAATGTCGATTCCGTTTATGTAGACATGTCCAGAAGTAGGCCTGTCCAAGGCTCCAACCATGTTAAGGAGTGTAGATTTGCCACTTCCAGAAGGACCCGCGATGGAAACAAATTCACCCTTTTTTACAGAAAAACTTAGGTTGTCTAATGCTACAACCCTTCCTGCTGAAGAATCGTAAATCTTTGACAAATTTTTTACTGCAAGCGCAGTTTCCTTCAAATCAATATTATCAATCTTTGTGGACTCTTCCACCATGGTAACGGAGTTTTGTTTGGTACCTGATTTATCCCTATTCAAAGATATTACACTCCAGCTGTTTTTCGGATATGAGTGGCAGACTTTGTGAAAAATTTATCAAGGTTGTAAAAAAATAAATCCCATATGAATTGCATGGGAACACCGCATCTACCGTATCGATATGAGTTTGTGAGGAGTACGGATTTGTGGGCATGTCCACTTCTGGAGTATGCACTAAGATCGAAGGGGTTGTGAAAAACTCTCATCTTCTCCTCTGTAGAACTCAAAATTATGCCCACGTTTCCCATTAGCCAGAGACGAATTAAATAATTGTCAAACTTTGTTCATGAACATTGTTACTGTATAACCCATACCTAAAAGTAAATTTGTAAAATCATGTAAAAGCTTAATACAGAATTTTGCACCCAGCAAAGATGATTTCCGTGTCACATGAGTACCGTGATCGAGTTTACATTAGAAAGGATATTCTTTTGAAACTAACGGAATACGGAGAGCTTAATCAGACAAACCTGTTAAGTTATTGCGGTCTAAATTTAATGAAACATAGAGATATACTAGAGAGTCTAGAACGAAAAGGGTTCATAAAAAGGACAGAAATACCATGGGGAAATAAGAAAGTGATAAAATATTCAGTTACGGAGAAAGGAAGACAGTTTTGTCGCATGGTTTTGGAACCCTATGAAGAAATCTTTCCAAGGAATGAAAAAAATGATCGGGAACAAAGTTAGCGAAATGTTTTATTCATACACAAGGAGGTTAATCATCTAAATGTCTGAACCTACAGAAAACAAAGATAAGGAATCAAACAAGGGTAACAAAAGTGACGAGGCTCCTGAAAACATGTTCAGGATGATAGACGATCTTCTTGCTCATACAAATAGTTCAAGACGCATATTTCTCATCTTTATTGCATCTGCACTAATTTTTGCTCCTGTTGCACTTGTAATGGGAGGAATATTGATTGGACATCCACGTTACAGTGTATTTCGTCTTGAAGAAAATCATGAAGAATATGGTGACAACATGACATCAGGCAATTACATGTCGCCAAGCGGTACTCAGTTCTTCATAATTGAAAAGAACGGAAGTTCTATTGTTAGAGAGATGCCAATACATCCTCCACCACACCCACCACGTCAAGATATACCAATTTTCATTGGCATACAGGCATTCATCTTCATATGCATAATATTTGCTGCTGTACTTTTGTATATAGCAGTTAAAGAATACAGATTCTTTTCGAAATGGAATATGAGATACCAAAAATATAAGACTACACAGGACAAGATAGATGACGAGTTAGGGAAAGACTGATACCATTTTGAATTTTACACATAAACGGGAACATGTATCCTAGACTGAAATTGCTAATTCAGATCTCATTGTGTATTATCTCATAATTATGTTTATGGTGTAATCACTAACCTTGTTCCTTAACAAGGTGGCACAATCCATTATAAACTGTGTAGCTAATTCAGGGTAGAATGAACATACAAGCATTGAAGACAAACCAAAGACTGCTTGCAGTGATTCTCGGCGTGGCAGTAATTGCTACAGTTGGAGGCTCGCTTGCATATGCACAGACTGCACCAGGATCTGGTACAGGTCAGGCACCAACACCAATACAGGGTTCAATCAATCTTCCGCAGATGATCTTATCTAGCGTAAAGGTTGACTTTACCACTGCTGCAAATACTGCTGCAGGTCATGTGACAAATGGCAAAATCTTGGCCGGAGCTCTCACCGTACAGCAGGGTTATGCAGTTTATGCCTTCAAGATAACCGATGGCACAAACATCTACTCTGTAATAGTAGACGCAGGAAATGGTACAGTGCTCAAGACATCGCAGGGACATCCATTAAACATGGGCGTCTTTGGCGGCATGGGCGGTCCTGGAATGCGACTGCATGGACACTTTGGCATGCATGCAGGAGGCTGGATGAAATCCCAGACACCTGGAAGCACTGCTCCTAGCACAACAACTCCAAGCGGATTCCAAGAATAAATCTTAGAATCGCCTTTCTTTTTTATTTTTTAAATTATCTGCTTATTGATTTTCTTAAACTAAGAATCAACATTTCATTCAAATTATAATTAAATTTAAAAAATACGGAACACAGGCGAAGGAAGATGGAATACAAGTGGATCGCATTAACAAATACTACTATTACAATCCTCATGGCCTCACTTGACACAAATATTGTGATTATTGCACTGCCAAAGATCTCGGCTGACCTCCATGCCTCAATTCTTGAAACAATGTGGATTGTTTTGTGTTTTGGTCTGGTAACCACCATTGTTCTATTGAGCTTTGGGAGACTAGCAGACATGTTCGGTCGGGTCAAATTGTACAATCTTGGTCTTATAGTATTTACAGCGGGTTCTGCACTTTGCGGTTTTTCCAGATCTGGCCAAGAATTGATTTTGTTCAGGTCTATTCAAGCGTTGGGTGCAGCTTTCCTATTTTCAAATAGTGCGGCAATACTTACCGACGCTTTTGATGTAAAGGAACGCGGAAAGGCACTAGGATTGAACCAAGTTTCCATAGTAGTGGGCTCCGTAGCAGGACTTGTCCTAGGTGGATTACTTACAGATACCTTTGGTTGGAGATCAATATTTTGGGTAAATGTGCCAATTGGCATATTTGGCGCCATTTGGTCGTATACAAAGCTCAGAGAGCTTGGCACAAGGACCGGGGGCAAAGTGGATTACGTTGGAAATTGTGTTTTGGCGCTGGGTCTTGTTTCTGTTTTCCTTGGCTTGACACTTGGATCGCTTCAGATTTTATCCACCATAGAAGAATTATTGATGATTGTCGGCGGCTTGGCAACATTGGTTTTGTTTGTCTATGTCGAATCTAAAATAGAAGATCCGATGTTTGATGTCAAGCTGTTTAGAATACGTGTGTTTAACACAGGAAATCTCGGTGTCTTTTTCAATGCAATTGCAAGAGGCGCGTTAATCTTGATGATGTCGCTTTACCTGCAAGGACCTACAATGAAACTCAGTACACTAGAATCTGGCCTATACCTTATTCCAATATCATTTACAATGGCAACGTTTGGTCCTATCAGCGGTTGGCTTTCTGACAAGTATGGTTACAAAATTTTCATCATTGGAGGATTATTGACCTCCACAGTAGGATTTCTCATCCTTACGCATCTACAAGAACATGAAAGTTTTGTGCAGTTGTTGGTACCATTAGTGTTAGTGGGTGCAGGAATGGGCATGTTTGCAGCACCCAATAGAACTGCAGTCATGAATTCCGTTCCTGCTCAGAGAAGAGGCATTGCATCTGGAATGACTACTACCCTTGTAACCCTTGGGAACACCATAAGCCTTGGTTTGTCTTTTCTTATAGTTGCAAGATACGTTCCAATCTCTGAGCTTGAGATGGTCTTTATCGGTAAAACCATGAATTTTTCAAGCGGTGCAAGTTTTGTCAACTCTATTCACATAGTCTTTTTCTTGTCTGCTGCTTTACTCATAGCATCAATAATTCCTTCAATTATAGAACGCGCATCCAAGCCTCAAAACGAACGCACTGCACACAGCTAGAGATGCGGTTTTGAAAAATATTGTGGCGATTCTACACTCTAGGTGTAAATCTCAAGCCAGTCTTGGCTGAAATCGCGACTATCGATATGATTGCAATTGCTAACACTAGTGCTGCGATTGCACCAAACTCTGGAACTACAAATGTTCCAATTATCTCTATTTGAGATGTTCCGTTTGAGAATGGTATTTGGAGGGTTCGATCAGCTGCAGTGGTGCCTGTCTCTTGGAATTGATCATTTTCTTGGCCATCGTTTAGTACAAAGTACTGGTCATCAGTACCATCAATCTTCTTTGCATCAATTAATGTCCTAGGCATTGTGATTGTCAATACGCCATCACCGGTTGTTTGAATAGAAACTATCAGTGACTTTGAGTTGGTATCGGCTTTTACATCAAGAACTTTGCCATTTGTTATAGTATATGTTACTGAAGAATTGGTACCATCCACTTGTATTGTGTTTCCAGGACCAGTAATGTGCGACCCTGAAAATTGGAATGTTGTTGTAGCGGACCTGTCTTGCCCGCCAAACTGTACATATACCGAATAAGTGCCAGCGGCTTGCCACAAGGCACCGCCAGCCGTTAGAGTAATTGAAAACGTCTTGTCCGTATTAACTGGTACTTGGTTTACTGTAACTACGTTTCCTACTGGATTTCTCAAAATTAGTGTAAGAGGAGTGTCGCCAAGATAATCATGTGTTGTACCAGATATCATAATCTTATCGCCATCATTGTATGACGATTTGTCAGTTGCAACTGCGATTGCAGGAGTGGATGTGCCCATACTTACTATTTTACCTGAATTACCTGATGAATTGGTTATCATGTATGAGGGCGGTGGCAGATTGGTTTGAACAGTAGAATTTGTCATATTCATAGAGCCAGCATCAGCAAATGCTGGAACTATACCAGCCGCGCTAACCAAGATGCTCAGTAATGTTAACCCTTTAGCGTTAATTCTCACTAGAGACGAGTTTCTTTGCTTGTATTTAAGCAATTACTTAAAATTAATTAATTTTTGAATGAATAGCAATTGTCAAAATTTGCTTCTTTAATGTCCTCTAGAGGCTACTCGCCCTCTTTTTGTCATAGCACCATCCATTATTCAGCAAGTTTGTAGCAATTACAAAAAGAGCAGATGATGATAGGTATGTTTAGTTTTAACACACATTTGGATAATAGAAAGAAGTCTCATAACAGGATCCGTTGCATAGAGAACAGAAAAGCATTACAAAGTGCATGAACTGCAAAGAGGCGGTAGAGTTTTACTGGGAGCCAAGATATAATGGGTATAGAGGACGCTGTCCTAAATGTTATACTAACTGGCCTGAGACATAGATGGTGTAGTGTTTCCATCAAATCTTCTTATCACAAAACATTTCAAAATTAATTTGATAAAAAATCTAGTTTTCGTTTTCAAAAAGTGTAATTTTAGCTTGAGATTCCCAGAGTAGACAGCAACATTGGCATTAATGATTTAGCGGAGAACTGCACAACTGCAGAAAATAGGTTTTCATAAAATGGAGTTACAGCCATGAGAAAAGAGGCCACAATCATTCCTCGTATTAATGGCATAGATTTCAATATGCAAATTATTTATAAAAAATTGCGACACTTTGTTAAGGAACATTGTTAATGAGTAAATAATTTTTAATTGTGCAACTGACTTTACGAATAGATGATGTTAGATTTTCTTCAATATGCTTGTAATTATCGCTATTATTTTGTCAAAAATAGTTTCTGGTGCATTCACTACTTGATTAACTGTGGAGACGGTGGGACTGGCAGAGGTATTGTGCGGTGTTGTTGCAATATGGTTTATTGTTGCAGGTGATGTAGTTGTAGGAGATGATGATGTTGAGGTAGATGTAGTTTGAGTTGATTTTGATAGATTAGCTTGTAAGGTGATTGACTGGGTAGGAGTCGGACTTGTGGTATTGACTTGCACAGATTTTGGAGGAGAGGCTTGAACAGTAGATTTCATGGCTGAAGGCTGCGAAGGAGGAGATTGTGATGGAGGAAAAGATGATGTCGATACAGTATTGTTCAGCATAGAATTTGTAGGCATAGATTGCACAGTTGAAGATTTGGTTGAAGGTGTGATTGCAGACAATATTGTTGTGTCGTAGATTCCAGAATGACTAGAGTCTCCCCCATATGTTGCAGTTATTGTCACACTGCTCAAGTTATTAGGTGGTGTGTATGTTATTGCACATTTGTTGTTTATTAATAGACAGTTATCTGGATTGAATATGCCTCCTGCACGATTATCATTCCATGATACAATTCCTATCAGGGATGTGGTAGGGTTAGAGATGTCTGCAACATGTACAGCAAGAGTAATTGGATGTCCAGGAACAAAAGTTGTGTTTGATTGAGAATCTTCTATAGATGAGCTTGAAGAGATTGTCAAGGATGTTGTATCCATCACACTAGAAATCGATGTACCGTTGCTGCTTGTAAATATCAAAGCATTGCTGGCGGTTGCATATGATACATCAAATCCACCTAGAGGCAATAGCCAGAGGAGGCATACCATGAGTAAAGATGTAAACAAAAAACTCCGATTTGGAATAATCAAGACACCTATTAGACCTTAACTATTTAGTCACAAGATACGGAATATCCTTTACGAGAGCGTCAGATATCGTCCTTGAGGCCATATGTTAAAGGTGATGACTGTCTTGTAATTCATGAATTTATGCGCCTCCAAGTGAAACTATCAGATCAGTCCAAATTCTGCTATTGCGCCAAGTATCAAGAGTTGAAAATGTCCATTTTTATTTACCGTCTGAAACGCAAACTGGGTTGTTTTTACATCTCAAGTCTGCGCCATTCAAGATTGCTCCTGACAGATCCGCGCTGTGCAGGTTTGCGTTATGAAAATTAGCATTTGTTAGGTTTGCACCATCAAGTCTTGCATTAGAGAGATCAGCATTACTAAAATCTACATCAGAGAGGTCATCTTGAAGCATTTCAACACCATTAAGGTCAGCATCCTTGAAAATTGCATCTTTAAGCCACGCCCATGAGAAAGAACTTTGATGAAAATTCCCATTTGTAAGATTTGCGTTTGTGAGGTTTGCAAAATGAAAGTCTACAAACGGAGCATGGACACCCACCAGGATGGTACCTACAAGGTTTGCTTCTGGCAAGTCCATGTTAGTCATTTCAGCTTGGCTCAGATTGGCGCTTTCCAAGTTAGTACTAACAAGATAAGCCTTTTCTAGGTTAGCATGAGAGAGATTAGTCCTTTGAAGATTTGCATTGTTGAGATTGGCATGACTTAGATATGCGTTAGAATGGTCACACCCAGACCAGTCAACTCTTGGAAAGTTTTTGTCACTGCAATTCTTTGAATGTGGTAAAACCTGTTCTTGCGTAGCATTTTGTGTCGCTTGAGAGAAAGTCGAGTTTACTTGATGTGGTATGTCGTGTAAAAGACTGTTTTGGACAAACAGGCGTACATCATCAACATATTGGATGTCGGTAAGGTTTCCTGCAATCCACTGTTTTGCATTGTCCTTTAGCCATGAGATTGACATGGTATTTGCATCTATGCCATATACCTGGCTTCTTGAAACCTGTAGACCTGAAATCATAAAAATGGACAATACAATGAACATGGCAATCATTAATCGTTGCATTAGGCCAGACTAATTTCGGTCAAATATTTAATTTGTCTAATTGCAACAAGTTATGAAAACAAATATGAATTCTAAAAATTTAGAATAAAGTTGCAATATCAAAATTTCATCATGACAGAGTTTTCCATTGTATAGACAAGACATTATTCTATACAGGAAGTGAAATCTGTCATCTATTGTTCTATCATAATTGGGTGAGAAAATACAATCTTTGTATCTCCAAACTCAAACCCTTTCTTTCTGCCTTTCATGCTCGTTGTTGTGTTGGTTAGCATAAAACAATTGTTGAACAGTATTAACTAACTTTGTTACTCTAGAAAACAAGAACCAAGTTTATTATAACTTAGGCTATATCAGATATTGTGATGTAATGGGAGACGAGCACAAGGAGTTCAAGTGCAAAGAATGCGGCATGAAATTTGATGACAGAACTAGACTAGAGAGACACTTCAAGGCTGCCCATCCTGCAAAACATGACGGGTTCAAACAAAAGTGGTACTGGGAAACTTGATCCCATACTGCAAATCAGGGATTAACTTGGATGGCTCCAGATGTTATAAGATATTGAATTTCGTTTACAAAGTCATTATCTGATATCTGACCTTGAGACCACCAAGTAGCGGTATTTTTGACCCATGATGGTATATGATAGTTAGAATCAACTACAAAGTAGATTTGTGGTGCCTGGATAGTTCCCTGTTTCATCATGTATTGTAGTGCAGTTGCAAATGTCTTGTCAGACACCTGACCCATAGTCCACTGGTTTGCAGTGTCCTTGATCCAGCTTGGTACAGATAGCTGGCTTGGTTCATACATTATGTTAGTTGTAGCAATTGTACCTCGTGCTCCATACTGTGCATTAATTACATATTCATTTCCAGGTATCCACAGATTGGTCGGCATGATTGTTGTAGAAAATTTGTTGGATGTCTCAGTTGACACATGGTTTGAAGCAACACCGTTTCCGGAAAGATCAGTCACCCACACTGTAACTATTTCATTTGAAACAAATCGAGAAGCTTGTCCTGATACGGTAATGTTGTCGCCCGCCGTATAGTAAGGTTTGTCAGTATATATAGAAAGGGTAACTGGCGATTGTAGAGGCAAGTCAGTTCCAACGTTGACTGTTCCTGTCATCCAAGGATGTACAAGGCAATAATAACCATAAACCCCAATCTTGTCAAAGGTGTAAGAAAAAGTACCTCCGGGATTAATTATGCCGCTATCCATCCTCCCATCAACCCCAAGATTTGGCTTCCCTGTAGATACTGTGTGCACTGAAGTGTCATCGTTTTTCCATGTTATGGTATCACCTGCCTTGATGTCTATGACAGTAGGTGAATAGAAGACACCGGTGTTTTGATGGGATGCCCCAATAGGTATTACCACCTCATTGTCTGCATATGCATGATATGTTGTGATGATGCATGCCAAAAAGGATACCACAAATAGAAAGACGCTGTTTAATCCTTTCACTGCATGAATTTCTCGTTTTTAATAGATAAGAGATGCGTAGGATTGCTCTGTTTGACTTTTCAGTGTTAGAGAATTTTCTTGCAAATAAAGAAGAGTTGGAGGGTGCTAGTTTCAACTAGTGTTATTTGTTTATTGTTCTTGCGGTTAGAGCGGTTCTTATTTTTCTTGTTTGCGACGTTATTCATTGGCGTGGCCTAGTGTGTATATTACATTCTTTTTTTGGCACATCATGAGAGAAAAGACAACGGAAGTTTTTCTACATATACCAACTATAGAAGAGTCTACCCATATTCAGATAGATGATGAAATACCAAAGTGTTCAATGATAAATACATCAAGAACAAAATGCAAATACTATCTAAGCGAGGGATGGGCATAATTTCACACAAAAATAATGTTAGTTTCCCAGCATGTATCTTACACATCTTGGATGCTTGCTGCCTCTGACACAGTTATAGTACACCGCTATCTGGTACACAAAGACACACGAC
>Ga0209581_1000594_pt1 | contig 66814 bp, 67 predicted proteins | sample Coa_R2_FD_187160 | JGI IMG/M metagenome (GOLD analysis project Ga0209581, IMG submission 187160) | Surface soil microbial communities from Centralia Pennsylvania, which are recovering from an underground coalmine fire - Coalmine... | ecosystem: Environmental > Terrestrial > Soil > Unclassified ...
CGGACGTTTTAAGTAGACGCACCGCTTCGAGCTTGAACTCACGCGTGAACGATTGACGCTTTTTCATCGCACACCCCCTCCGGCATTATGTGCCTATCTGGGTGTCCGTGAAATCGGGTATACCTCACAATAATATTTTCAGCGCCCTTTAACGCCATTAGTTCAAACCAAACTTCGTTCTGAGAGATTCGTAACAGCGATTGGCATGGAAAGATTTTTCGTGGAATCTGAAAAAGTTTCAAACATTCCGCAGTTATTTCCAGACAATATCCGGCAATATCTCGGAGAGTGATAATTATAGTATCCGTGTACGGCCACCTTGACCCTGTAACTAACTCGTAAAAATGTGCGAATACATTATCGCGGTTGTTCTGTTTTGGAGGGAATATCTGAATTTGATAATCCAAAAATGTCGGGACAGCCTGTGCCTCCGCTTTCAGGCCATGATATAAAGATGTAGTTTCCAGCGCTTGAATTGTAAATCTTCCTGAAGCCGCCAAATATGCCTTGGCAAAATTCAGAAAGCTGTAGTAATAAAGTAGGCCAGCCGATCTCCAGTCAACATCAGTAGCAGCTTGAAAGTATGCTTTTCCTTGATCAATCCATGTTGCTATGTCCTTAAGAGCCACTAATCGTGGATGCTCAGTTAAGTAACGCGTCATCACTAATTCCTGCAATAGCTGCGGAACAAGCTTATTAGTGGTACGAAGTGTTTCAGGCACTTTGTCCCCGAGTGGGGACGTGATTACGAATGGCATATGTAACGATTTCCTTGACTGATGCACCCTGGTCTTAAGCAATCTATGTTATCAGAGACACGCCTCATGAGAGAGAATCATGCGAATCAGGATATAGCAAGCCTACTGGCATAAAGTTAACTCCACGGCGGCAGTTTATTGGCTCTTTCGCTATAGGCCTTGTCGGGCGGCGGTTACGGGAATAAACCATTTCGGCTTCATGCGCCCGAAATCGGTTCGGCGGTTCCTGCGCAAACCCTTCTTTGAGTCGAGCACACAAGCGCGGCCATCTTCGCGCACGAACACCACCCAATGCCAATAGGGGCGGCCCCGCTCCAGATGCCATTTGATGGACAAAAGCGCCAGGTCCGGCAGCGCGTTCCATGACCGGAAGGGAAGTTCACGCGGGCTTACGGAAAATCCGAGGTGCCGCAACAATCTCCGCACATGCGCGGTGTCCGACCACAGCGCGCTGTCACTGGTATAAATGCCCAGCGAATTGGCAATCGACTTTGCCTTCGGGTAGGACAGCCCGGCGATTGCGGCGACGCTCGCAATCCCGCATCCCGTCCGCTCCAACTGCACCACCGGTTTCATTGTGATTCCTGCGTCCGAGCCAAGGCCGCGGCTTGTCAGGCGCGCCGGCCTTCAGCGAGTGTCAGGCCTCCTGCCCTGTCTCAGCCTTTTGGAATTGGAAGACACTCCATCACCTCAATGCCATCTCCAGGAAAAATGGTGAAGTGCGGGTGGTTTTCAAAGAGTTTTGCCGCGGCCTCGTGCGATTCCGCCTGAATCACCGTATACGCGGTCAGATTGTTGCGGATATCCGCGACGCCGGATGCGGACACCCGCTTGGTTTTACCCAGAGGAGAACCAACTCCGACAATGGACTTCTGGTTCTTCTCCACCCAGGCATGCCACGCCGCCATGCCCGCCGCTTCACGCTCTTTGCGCTCCTTCTCTGGAAGGCTCTTCCATTTCGCCATTGAGTCAAGCGTGCCGGTGTATACAGCAAGGAATGTTTTCATGACTTGCTCCAATGTTGTTGAGTCCTATAAATGAGAAAAGTACTCGGGAGCGTCCTGCCACCTATCGTGCATACCGTCGATGTACGTGATTGGAATCTTCGAGAGATCCTCTTCCGTAACTCCTTCCAGACAGCCGATGTTGACGCCGTACATCTTTCCGATCGGCGTGTCATTGCCGATTCCAAATGGACGCACACCGCATCTCTTGCAGAAGAAGTGCTGATTCTTCTTGGCATTGAACAGGTACTCAGTGAGCATCTCCCGGCCTGATATGAGCCGGAAGCCGTCCGGTTTTGCGGCAGCCGGCCAGAACCGATTTCGCCGGCAAATGGAACAATTGCAGCGGTAGGACGGTTGAGCAAGGTCAAGGTCAGCCTCAAATCGCACCGCTCCACAGTGGCAGCTTCCTTTGTACGTCTTAAGCATGCACGGCCTCAGTTCGCGCCAGGTGCAGCGAAGGGTTGGACACCATTCTCGCCTTGAAGGACCTTGACGTAGATGATGTCGGCATGGCCTTTCGGGCGCCCTTCAATGACGTACTTTCTTTCGTACCCCATGCGCTCATAGAACCCGGGGGCTTGGAAGCTGTGTGTCGCCACTACGACCTGATCGCAGCCACGAGCGACGGCTTCGTCTTCAACAGTACGCAGGAGCAGTGTTCCGAGACCTTGTCCTCGGTACCGTTCGTGCACCCAGACATAAGAGAGCTTGCAACATCCTCCCCAGGTATGCCCGTTGAACCCTGCGATGATTTCGCCTGTATCACTCCGGACGCAACCGGCCAACAGCATTCCGTCGAGATATCCGGTGACCTTCGCATTGAACTCGTAGATGCGATCAGCCAGAAATTCGCCGAGCTCCTGGCATTCGGCTTCATCACGGCATGGGATGACCCTGGCTTGCATGGTGCCTAATGTATGAATTTAGATGACATGGGTTTGCCGGATAAAATACTCGCATGATGAATAAAATTACAAGCAGGCGTGATTCCTTCTGTTTTGAAATGCGAACTGTAACGACGTAAAGTTATGCTGGCGTGGTGACCGATTGCTTCGTTTCAAAACCATGGGATTGACACATGAAAATCACCGCTCTCCTGCTGCCGGTGATGTGTTTGCTGCCGGTCGTCGCCCACGGCGGCGCGCTTGACGATATTCTCGCCCGCGGCGTGCTGCGGGTCGCGGTCAAGAACGAGGGCTCGCTCAACCGCGCGGAGCACAATGATCCGGCGCACTTCCAGAAACGCGGTTTCGAACTGGATCTGGCCCGCGCGATCACCCAACGCATCCTAGGCGATGAAACCAAGGCGAAATTTGAGACGTTCAAGCGCCGTCAGCGCCTGCCGGCCGTGGCGGATGGCACGGTCGATCTCGGCATCTCGATGTTCTCGATAAACGAGGAGGATCAGGCCCTCGTGGATTTTTCCGAGCCCTACTTCGAAGGCGGGCTGGCGGTGGTGCAGAAGGGGAAATCCACCGTCCAGAAACTCGCCGATCTGAACGGCATGAAGGTCGTGGCCCTGGACGAGAAGATGAATGATCCGGCCGGCGAGCTGCAACGGCTGGCCGCGGTACACGACGCCAGAATCGAAATCGAGCGCGTGCCCGCCTTTCAGGAAGGGATCGACGCCGTCGAATCCGGCAGCGCCGACGCGTTGGTCTCCGAGAGCGCCAATCTCGATGCCTACATCGCCGACGGGCACGCCGATCTCAAGCGCTCGCCGCTGCTTTCGCACAAACGCTTCGCGGTAGCGGTCCGCAAGGGCAACGCCGATCTGTTGAAAATCGTCAACGAGGTGATCGCCGATCTCAAGAAATCCGGCCGACTGGACGCCATGCTCAAGAAGTGGAAGCTCGTGTCCAAATAAGCGGGGGGCGTTCCGACGCCGCCTGAGCCAATGGCGTAGAATCGGAAAATCCGGGTTGCGGGGGAGGAAAAAAAACAATGAATACTTTTGGTCACAAACGGGTCACGGGGCTTTCGGGGAACGAAATCTACTGCCTGAGCAAGCTGGGACTGCGCGCGGGGCAGCTTTGTGTCGGGAACAGCGTCGTTGCGCTGGGCGTCGCTAGGGGGATCGGCGCGGGATTGTCGACGCTGGGCGGCGGCGAGGTGACCGAGGTCACCAAGCTGGTCCACGACTCCCGCATGAACTCCTTCGACCGTTTAATCAGCGAAGTGCGACAGCACAAGGGCGTCGGCGTCACCGGCGTTTCCTTCGATCTCATCAATCACGGCGGCAACCTCGAGTTCCTCACCATCGGCTCCACCGTTCACAAGGCGGACGGCGTGGATGCATTCAAGTTCTCGACCTCCGCGGATGTCCAGCAGTTGTATTGCCAGATGGACGCCGGCTTCGAGCCCCTCCATTTCGTCTTTGGAAACGTCGCCTACTCCATCGGCCTGGGCGGCAACATCAGCGGGGCGCTGCGGGGATTGCGCCGCGGCGAAATCCCGCAATACACTGAGATCTTCGATCAGACGCGGCACCTGGCGCTGACCCGCATCACCGACGAGGCGAAGAAGCACGGCGCCAACGCCATCATCGGCATCCAGACCACCATCTCGCCGCTGCTGGGCAGCCAGGAAATGATCATGGTGGGAACCGCCTCCCGCCATCCGGCGCTCGAGGCCTACAAAAACAATCCCGTCACCAGCGACATGACCAACGAGGAGATGTGGAACATGGTCAACCTGGGCTACCTTCCGATAAAACTGCTGATGGGGGTGTCCGTGTATTCGCTGGGACTGGCGGGAGGACTGCTGGCGGCCTTGAAAAGCCTGATGGGCGGCGAGGTCAGCGGCCTCACGGAACTGCTTTACGAGGCCCGTGAAAAAGCCCTCGCCCGCATCGAGCGTGAGGCCGAGGCATGCGGCGCCGACGAAGTCGTCGGGGTCAAGACCCGGGTATATGATCTGGGCGGCGGGCTGGTCGAGTTCATGGCCATCGGGACGGCGGTGAAAAAATTTCCGGGCGTCACGACGAAGACGGGCCTTCTTCCGCCGCAGGCCATCATCCAGGATCGCGAAACCTTCGTGGACACCACCAACGTCGCCGACACCCTCGATCTGCGCCGCGGCGGCGCGGCCTCCGCGCGGCGCCTGCAGCAGGGGCCCGTGGCCATTGTCATCGCCGTGATTATCTTCATCTTCTACCTGCTGCGCATCCTGTCACATCACTGATCGCCCCTCCTTTGGCAAAACTCAAGGGTCTGGCATGGCTGGTGACCGCCATTCTGGTGGGAGTGGTGGCGGCATACGGCCTCCCCTATTTCGCCAGGCACGTGCCGTGGTCCATTGAACAGCGCGCAGCCCGTCTCTTGGGCGGGGCGGGCGCCGGGGAGCGCGTTTGCGCCACGCGGCCCGAGGCCGCGGCGTTGTTCAAAAAAATCGTGGCAAGGATATATCCCATCTATCCCGACGATCACACCTTCCCCGTCACCGTGGAACCCGTGGAGGGATCCACGGTCAACGCCTTTGCCTCCCTGGGCGGCCACATCTACGTGTTCGACGGGTTGATCAAGCAGGCGGAAACGGCCGAGGAACTCGCCGGCGTGCTGGCGCATGAAATAGAGCACGTGCGCCAGCGCCACATCATTCAGGGCGTGATCGTGCGCCTGGTGACCGTGGAGGGCCTGAAGCTGGCGCTTTCGGGCGGAGGAGCGATAAATCCCGAAACCGCAAGCGCGCTGCTGAATCTGCAATTCAGCCGCGAACAGGAACGCGAGGCTGACGAGGGCGGTCTGAGGCGACTGCAGGACGCCCGCGTCGACGTGGCCGGCTTCCAGCACTTTTTCGAGCGGGCGAAAAACATGTCTTCCGTCCCCGCGATTCTCTCGGATCATCCCGACAATGATGACCGCGCGCAGCTGGCGCAGCGCTACCGGGATCATCCCATCGAACCGATCATGGATAAGAAGGACTGGGAACTTGTGAAGAAGATTTGCGTGAAAGCTGACAACCAACCCGGACGGCGGCGGTGATGACTTTCCCCGCCACTCGCGCGACTGGAGGCGCAATCGCCGGCTGGCTCGCACTTTCCATGCTGACATGGGCGGGGGCGGGCGGCGCAACCCTCGCCGCCGGCGCCGCGATGGAAAGAATTCCGCGGCCCGACCACGTGGTGATTGTGATCGAGGAAAACAAGTCCTATCACCAGATCATGAGCGATCCCGCCGTCACGCCGTACATCCATCAACTCGCTCAAAACGGCGCGCTGCTCACCCGCTCGTATGCGATCCGGCACCCGAGCCAGCCCAATTACCTGGCGCTGTTCTCCGGCGACACGCAGGGCGTGACCGACGATCACTGCCCCTATGCGTTTCAGGGCGGCAATCTCGCCGGCGAATTGCGGCGCAAGGGACTGACCTTCGCGACGTATTCCGAATCCATGCCCGCGGCCGGCTACACCGGCTGCGGGCACAATCATTACAGGCGCAAGCACAATCCGGCGGTGAACTGGCAGGGTAACAGCGTGACGGCGGACATGAACCTGCCTCTCGACGCCTTCCCCGCCGACTATTCCAGGCTCCCCACGATTTCGCTGGTGGTGCCGAACCAGCTCAACGACATGCACGACGGCGATCCGCCGGCGACGATCATTCAGGGCGACCGCTGGCTCAGGGAACATCTCGACGCCTACGTGCAATGGGCGTCATCACACAACAGCCTGCTCATTGTCACCTGGGACGAGGACGACGGATCGAGCGGCAATCACATCGCCACCCTGTTCGTCGGCCCCATGGTCCGGCCCGGAAAATATGACTCCCGCGTCGACCACTACGGCGTCCTGCGGACCCTGCTCGACATGTACGGCCTCGACCACCTTGGAAATTCGCGCGCCGCCGCGCCGATCATGGAGATCTGGGTCAAGTCCGGCCCGCCCTGAAAATGGCCGCCGCGACGGCGCTTGATCGGGCCTGGGAGTGGGAATTTCGCCTGCTTTTCTAAGCCGGGGCGGGCTCAAGGGGGGCGCGGTCCGCGGGTTGACAGGGCTGGAGCCACCCCCTAACATGCGCCCTCTTTTTCAAGGTCAGGTCCATGAAAACGTTCGTCGCCAAGCCCGCCGAGACCCGGCGCGACTGGTACGTGCTCGACGCCAGCGACAAGGTGCTGGGCCGGCTCGCCTCGGAAGTCGCCCGCCGCCTGCGCGGCAAGCACAAACCCGAATTCACGCCGCACGCCGACGCCGGCGATTACATCATCGTGGTCAACGCCGAAAAGGTGCGCGTGACCGGCCGCAAGGCCACCGACAAGATTTACTACCGCCACTCCGGCTACCCCGGCGGCTTGAGCGAGACCTCGTTCCAGAAGCTCATCAAGCGCGCCCCCGCGAGGGTGATCGAGATCGCCGTCAAGGGCATGCTGCCGCGCGGGCCGCTGGGCCGGCGCATGTTCCGCAAATTGAAGGTTTACAAGGGCGCCGCGCACAGGCACGGCGCCCAGCAACCGCAGACCCTGGAAATCTAACTCATGGCAGAAACCTACTACGCAACCGGCCGGCGCAAGAATTCCTCCGCCCGGGTTTACCTGCAGCGCGGCAAGGGCAGGATCGAGATCAACGATCGCGAATTGAACGCCTACTTCGGCCGCGAGACCGCGCGCATGATCGTGCGCCAGCCGCTGGAGGCCATCAAGATGGGCGGCGATTTCGATATCCGCGTGATGGTCAGCGGCGGCGGCGTGTCGGGCCAGGCCGGCGCCGCGCGCCTCGGCATCGCCCGCGCGCTCATCGCCTACGACGAGACGCTGCGCGGCCCGCTGCGCAAGGCCGGCCTCGTCACCCGCGATTCGCGCGAGGTGGAGCGCAAGAAGGTCGGGCTGCACAAGGCCCGCAAGCGGCCGCAGTACTCCAAGCGCTGACGCGCATTCGTCATTCCGGCGCATGCCGGAATCCAGTGGACGCGATTTATACGATCCCTGCTACCGAGCCAGCGTTCACTTCCTTTATACTGGATGCCGGCTGGAGTTAATCCTGGGCTTGTCGAAGGGCCAGCATGACGGAAAAACATCACGACTTGCGCGCGACCGCACTGCCAGCCGCATAGCCCCAACCTACTGGGGGATCGTCTAACGGTAGGACAACGGACTCTGACTCCGTTTATCTAGGTTCGAATCCTAGTCCCCCAGCCATTCAGTAGATGTATTTGGCACACCCCACCTCCTATCCGCACCCGCCTGTAACGTCACGCCGCCTTTCGCGTCGCCAGTGCGCGCACCTTCGGGAGGCTGGCCTTCCGTACGCGCCACAGGTCGTATTGCGATTGAAGGTGCACCCAGAACTCTGGCTCGGTCGCGAAAACTACTGCAAGCCGTACTGCCATTTCCGGCGTTACCGGCGCCCGTCCATTGACGATGGCGGACAGGTGCTTGCGGGTGATTTTGAGCGCCTCTGCCGCCTGCGTGATGGTCACCTCCAAGGGCATGAGATAGAGTTCACGGAGGACCTCGCCAGGGTGCGCCGGGTTGTGCATCTTCGTGGTCTTTTCAATGGTAGTCGACATAATCCACCTCGCTGGCGTGGCCTTCCTCGAAGCGGAAGGTTACACGATAATTCTCATCAACCTTGACCGCCCAGGATCCTGCATCCCTTCCCTTGAGTTGGTGCAAATGCAAGCCCGGCGCATCCATCTGCCGCGCATTAGTGGCAATGTTCAGCATGGTCAGGATCAGGCGCAGTCGTTTAGCATGTTTGGCTTGGATTTTTCTCGTGCTCCCTTCGTGGAAGAAAAGCTCCAAGCCTTTGTGTCTGAATCCCTGGATCATGCCGGATCCAAGTGTAACCTAATAGGTTACGCCTGTCAAAATACTCCTCGCGCCGCTCTCGCACGGCGGAATGAATTACAAGGCGTGTCAGTTTCGTCATGCGCAAAACGTCAATCTTTAGCCGTTCCACCCTTCAAATCCAGTGGGACCAAATCGTGACGACTTGTGTTCGAAGATACTCAATTTTCTGTGTATTCAGTCACGATTGCACGGGGCCGGCGCGCGTAACTCATTGAAAATAAAATGCAGTGTCATTAAAATTCAACTTGAAACTCCGTTGTCCAGGTTGCGCGACTCCTCCCCGAGCCGCGGCCGCTGGCCTCGCTACGCTCGCGCCGTTTTGCTCCCGGCAAAACGGTCGAATCCTAGTCCCCCAGCCAATTTGGATTATTCGGCCAACAAATCATTCGAACAAACAAAGCACTCACATGCCCAACTCAGCCAAGGACGAATACACCCTCGTCATCATCAAGCCGGACGGCATCAAGAAATCCCTCACCGGCAACATCCTCACCAAGCTCGCCGAGGCGCGGCTCATGATCATCGGCGCGAAGGTGGTGCAGGTGTCGCGCGAGCTGGCGGAGAATCATTACCGCCACCTGAAGGACAAGCCCTTCTTCAACGATGTCATCGAGTACATCCAGGGCAAGACCTACGGCAGGAATTACGAGCGCGTCATCGCCCTCGTGTACCAGGGGCCGGAGGCCATTTCCCGCGTGCGCCGCATCGCCGGCGCCACCAATCCGGAGGAGGCGGACCCGGTTTCCATCCGCGGCTCCTACGGGCGCATCACGACCAAGGGGATCTATGAGAACGTCATCCACGCCTCCTCCGATCCCGTGGAGGCGGAGCGCGAGATCAAACTGTGGTTCCAACCGGACGAGATTATCGGCAACATCTATCCCACCAAAAAGATCAAGACCGAACCTCAGGAAGTGCTGGTCTGGGCCTGATTCGCGGGCAAGTCGAGGTTACACGAGGTTGCGCGCCATCAGGCGCTCAAGAATCCGCAACGGTGATTTCGACTCGTCCTGCATGCTGTTGACGGGCAGGTAGAAGGTCTGCTCCAGCGCATACTGCCCCACGGTGGCCGCGTGCGGCACGCGATCGGTGAACACGATCCACGAGCTGCCCGCCGGGAAATCATACGTCATCTGTTCGCCGTTCGACTGGTATGTCGCGTCCGCCTTCATGCGGTCGTGCAGTTGCAGCATGTAATGATCGTAGGCGCTGCGCCGGCTCTTCGTCACCCCGCTCATGCGCAGCAGCCAGCTGCTCCCCCACAACGGTTTGGGCAGGGAGGCGGCATAGCGGCCGGCGACGCTTTCAAACGATCCGCCGAGCCGCCATCGCCGGCTCTGTCCGCGGGGATTCACGTTGCTGAAGACGCGGAGAATTCTCTTGCCCTGCACGGGCGAGGAGGGAAAACTGTCCACGTGCAGCCGCGTGTCGTCCTTGCGCCAGGAAGTCGGCCGTCCCTTGATCTCCACCGGCCGGAAGCTGGTGCGGCCGGGAATGAGGCCCGTCTCGTAGCGCGGCAGCAGCTTCAGCAGCAGCCCGCGGCTGTATTCGGCGTAGCGCTGCATCATCGCCGCCAGTCCCGCGGCCGCCGCGCCATCGAGACTGCTGCCGTGAATCCGCCCGCCGGCGGCGTCCAGGCTGATGTTTTTGCTCTTCGCCGCGATGGCGGGGGTGAAAAACCGGGCCTCGGCCGCTTCCAACGGAAAGCCGAGGCCGGGGAAAAACAACACGCCACCCGCCTCCAGCGCGTCGATGGCGCGCTGCTGCATCGCGGCCGGGCAGGACTGATTCCAGGCCGCAACCGCCAGTTCGATGATGGGAGTCACGGCGCACCCTCCCGATCGTTTGCCGCCGGCTATTGTGAACGGCGAACGCCTCCGGAAGCAAGGCGTTGACAGCGGGGCTTGGGCGGCCGGGTCGCCGGAAGGTCTAGTAACCCACGTTGGCGAGAAACGGGAAAAACCGTTTCAACCGGGCGGTCCGGCGATGGCGCGCGAGCTCGCTGGCGATTTTGTCCTGGCTCGTCACCCAGTTTATCTGCACGAGGCGGCGCTCGCCCTCGAACGGCTTGTGCCCGTGCAAGGAACGATCCGATCGCTTGAACGCCAGCAGGCTTCCGAATTCCGGCGACACCTCGGCCGCGGCATCGTCGAGATTTTCACTGCGCAGCAGGCGCAGGCGCCCGCCCTGAGACTGCCACGGCGCATTCATGTAGATGAGCACGGTGGCAAGTTTCCAGACGGCGTCGGTGTGTATCCCGCCGTCGCGCCGTCGCGACTGGCCGCGGACCGTGATCAAAAGGGGGAACCCTGCAAGGTCCACGCCGAGCTTCCCGGAGATCGCCTGTCCGAATTCCCTGCCTCGCAATTCATCCAGAAGGGCGGCAAACGACGGCCCGTAACTCAACTCCGACACCGGGAAGCTCCCGGGCTGATCGATCCTGGGAAAATCCCGTTGCAGCAGTGGCTGGCTTTCCGGCCGCAGACAGCCGGAGGCGACCGTGAACACGAAGGGAGAGGTGGTCACCGGCGCCCGCTGAAGTGCTTCCAAATCCAGGATCATCGTCATTGTAGTCCGCCATGACGCTTTTGTCGGTTCCGTCCGCGCCGGCGTGTCATGCTATCGAAAGACCGCTTTGCGGCGATTCCGCGCGTGGGATGAGGCCACCCTACCCAACGGCGGATTTTCTGTCTGCAGGACAAAGTATTACACACCCGCCTGCGATTCACCATTTTCGTCCACTTTCCGCTCACCGTGGAGGAGCGTTTTCGTCAAGTCAATGATGATCGTAGCCGGTCGTCCGGGTTCCCGCCGCATCGGCATCGCCGCGGTTCCACCAGCCGCCGCCCAGTGCCTGAAACAACGCCGCCGTGTCGGCCAGGCGGCTGGCGCGGGCCTGCACCAGATTGATGACCGACTGCTGATAGGCCTGCTCCGCGTTCAACAAGGCCAGATAGCTGATGGCGCCAAGCTGCAACTGCCGTCGGCTGATATCGAGACTGTCGGCGGCGGCGCTTTCAGCGGCCGCCTGTGCCTTTACGGCCTCCGCATCATATTGCAGCGCGCGCAGGGTATCCGCCACGTTCTGGAAGGCCGCGATGACGGTGCTCCTGTACTGCGCGGCCGCCTGATCCAGCGCAGCCTCGGCCGCGCGCTTTCTGTGCAGCAACGTGCCACCTTCGAAAATGGGCTGGGTGAGACCGGCGGCCAAGCTCCAAAAACCCGTGCCGTGGGTGAACAGCCCGCTCAACATCGTCGCGGTGCTGCCGGCGTCCGCGGTCAGGGTGATTTGCGGCAGCAGGTTGGCGGTGGCGACCCCCACCTGCGCCGAGGCGGCGTGCAACTGCGCCTCGGCGACGCGGATGTCCGGACGCTGCTCCACCAGCATGGAAGGCAGCCTGAGCGGCAGCGTCCGCGGCAATTCCAGATCCGAAAGCTCGAACCTTTCCACGGGTTCATCGTCGGGAAACCTGCCGGCAAGGGCGGCCAGGAGGTCGCGCTGCAACGCCAGCTGCCTTCGCAGCGGCATGATCGAAGCCTGCGTTTGCGCCAACGCCGTTTCCTGGGCGACGACATCGGCCTGCGCGATCGCGCCCAGGGCGTTCTGGCGCCGGAGTATGTCAAGCTGCTCACTCTCGATCTGGACCACTTGTTCCGTGGCGGCAATCTGCGCGCGCAGCGAGGCCTCCTGTATCGCCGCCACCACGACGTTGGAAGTGAGGGTCAGATAGGTGGCCTCAAGCAGGTAGCGTTGGGACTCGGACAATGCCTGCAAGGACTCGACCTGCCGGCGGTTGGCTCCGAATACGTCGGGCACGTAGGACACGCTGACCTGCGGGGTGTACAGGCTGAAGAGCGGGGAGCCGGAAATCAGGGTGGGAGCGAGCGTGCCGATGGCGTTCTGCTGGCGGCTGAAGGAGAAACCGGCCTGAACGCCGGGATAGAAGGCGCCCTGCTGGGCGTAAACATTCTCCCGCGCCTGTCGCAGCGCCGCCTGCGCCGCCTCCAGGGTGGGATTATGGGCCAGCGCCTGTGCGATGAGGGAGTTGAGCGCCGGCGAGCGGAACAATTCCCACCAGCGCCCCGGAATGTCCATGTCCGCGGCGAATCGTTGCGCCTCGCCCCCGGGGCCGTGAGTCGATGCGGTCTGCGCCGGCAACGGCTCCGCGGTATATCCCTTGACGGCGGGGGAAGACGGGCGGAAAAAATCGGGGCCCACCGCGCACCCGGCGACAAGCGCCGCCACCGCGATGACCAGATGTTCGCGGGGCCCCCGCGCCCGTCCGCGGGCATGCGCCCCCCACCGCGGCGCGTCGTCCGCCGACGGCATCACCCGCATCACGGCGCGCGCCTCCGCGGCCCGGTCCCCGGTTCGCTCCGGCCCCCCGCCTTCACGGGCCGGAAGCGGCGCGAGAACAGCTCTATCATCACCGGCAGAATGATTAATATCAAAACGGGGGCCAGAAGAATCCCGCCCACCACCACGAGGGCGAGGGGTTTCTGCACCTGCGAGCCGATGCCGGTGGACACCGCCGCCGGCAGCAGGCCCACACACGCCACGATGCAGGTCATCATCACCGGCCGCATCTGCGTCCGGCAGGCGAGCCGCAGGGCGCGCGCGCAATCGTGTCCGCCGTCCACCAGCTGGTTGAAATAGGTGAGCACGATGATGCCATCCATCGCCGCGATGCCAAATAGCGCAACGAAGCCGATGGCCGCGGAGACGCTGAACGGCGTATGCGTGAGATAGAGGGTGAAAATGCCGCCAATCAGCGCCATCGGGATGACGCTGGCGGCCAGCAGGGTGTCAACCAGCGATCCGAAGTTGATGTAGATCAGCACGCAGATGAGCAGCACGCTCAGCGGCACGACGACAGCCAGCCTTTGCAGGGCCTGCTGGAGATTCCCGAATTCGCCGACCCATTCCATGTGGTAGCCGCCGGGCAATTGCACCTGCTCCGCGACCTTGCGCTGCGCCTCGATCACGGTGGTGCCGAGATCACGCCCCCGCACGCTGAACTTGATCGGAATGTAACGCTCCTGGTTTTCGCGATAGATGAAGGAAGCGCCGGATACCAGCTTCACCCCGGCCACGTCGGTCAGGGGAACCTGGATCACGCCGGTTCCGGAGGGATTCGGCGCGCCGATGACGATCCGCCGGATGGCATCGAGGCTCTGACGGTATTCGGGGGCGAGACGGACTATCATCGGGAAATTGCGGTCGCTGCCCTCCTCGTACAGGTTGCCGATGGCCTGCCCGCCGATGGCGGCCTGCACGGTCGAATTGATGTCGCCGGGCGAAAGGCCGTAGCGCGCGGCGCGGACACGATCGATGTCTATCCTCACGGTCGGCTGGCCCAGCAGATTGAATACCGCCAGGTCGGTGATGCCGGGCACCATTTGCATGACGGCCTTGATCCTGGAGGCCGTCTTTTCCAGCGTGTCGAGATCGCCGCCGAACAATTTGACCGAGTTTTCACCCTTCACCCCCGAGGCCGCCTCCTCCACGTTGTCCTCGATGTACTGCGAGAAGTTGAATTCCACGCCCGGAAACTGTTTTTCCAGCGCCCCGGTCAGCTGCGTGGTCAGCTTTTCCTTGTCGATGCCGTCAGGCCAGGCAGCGGCGGGTTTGAGCGGCACAAAAAACTCGGCGTTGAAAAAGCCCGTTGCGTCCGTCCCGTCATCCGGCCTGCCGTGCTGCGAGACCACCGTCTCCACCTCCGGGAACCCGCGGATGAGTCTGCGCATCTCGTTGACGTAGCGGTTGCCCTCCTCGAGCGAAATGGACAACGGCATGGTCGCCCGGATCCACAGATTCCCCTCCTCCAGCTTCGGCAGGAATTCCAGCCCCAGCCTGGGCGCCAGCAGTCCGGCAAGAATGACGATCAAGGCGGCCACGCCCAGCACCAGCACCTTGTTAACCAGCGTGAATTCAACCAGGGGGCGGTAAATCCTGTGCATGAGACGGATGACGATCGTCTCGGTCTCCCTGATCTGGGCCGGCAGCAGCATCGAGCTCAAGGCCGGCGAAACGGTGAAGGTGGCGATGAGCCCGCCCGTGATCGCGTAGGCGTAGGTCTTGGCCATGGGGCCGAAGATGTGGCCCTCGATTCCGCTCAAGGTGAAGAGCGGCATGAAGCCGGCGATGATGACCGCCGCGGAAAAAATGATGGCCTGGTTCACCTCGTTCGCGGAATTGGCAATCACGCCGAACTTGCCGTGCAGCTCGTAGTGCGACCGCAGGCGATGCAGGACGGGCGAGTCGGCAAAGCGGGCCTTCGAGCTCTGCGCGAGGTGCCGGTAGATGTTCTCGACCATGATCACCGTGGCGTCGACAACAAGGCCGAAATCGATGGCCCCCACGGACAGCAGGTTGGCCGATTCGTTCCGCAGCACCATGAGCCCGATGGCGAAGGCGAGCGCGAAAGGAATGGTCGCGCCGACGATGATGGCCGTGCGCAGGCTGCCAAGGAACAGCCACTGGATGAGGAAGATGAGAACGATCCCAAAAAGCATGTTGTGCAGCACGGTGCGCGTGGTGACGTTGATCAAATCGGAGCGATCGTAGATGCGCTCAATCCGCACGCCCGGCGGCAGAACATCGGAGTGGTTGAGCCTGTCCACCTCCGCCTTGACGAGATCTATGGTGGGGAGGCTCTGCTGGCCGCGGCGCATGAGCACGATGCCCTGCACGATGTCGTCGTCGTCATCCTGTCCGGCGATGCCCAGCCGCGGCTTGCTGCCCACCTTCACCTCCGCGACGTCGCTCAACAACACGGGCGTGCCGTTGCGCGACGCGAGCATGGTGTGGCGGAGGTCATCCATGGAGTGCACCAGTCCGATCCCGCGCACCACGGCCGACTGGGCGCCGATGTTCACGGTCTGGCCGCCGACGTTGATGCTGCTGTTGTTCAGGACCTGGAGCACCTGCGCCAGCGTGAGGTCGTGGCTGATGAGGCGGTTTTGATCGATGACGATGTCGTAGGTCTTCGACTTGCCGCCCCAGCCGTTGACGTCGATGACGCCGGGCACGGCCTTGAAGCGGCGCTCGAGCATCCAATCCTGGATGGTCTTGAGATCGGCCACCGAATAACCGCGCGGTCCGATGAGGCGGTAGCGGTAGATCTCGCCGATGGGGCTCCATGGCGAGATCTGCGGCTGCGCCCCGTTGGGCAGCGCGGCCAGGCCGGCGAGGCGGTTGATCACCCACTGCTCGGCCTGCGGGTAGGTGAGGTCGTAGCTGAACTGCAGCTTGACGTCGGACAGCCCGAACAGCGAGATGGTGCGTATGCTGGCGACATGGGGTATGCCGGCCATCTGAATTTCGATGGGGATGGTGATGTAGCGCTCAATCTCCTCGGCTGACTGGCCGGGGCTCTGCGTGATGATGTCCACCAGCGGCGGGACCGGATCCGGGTAAGCCTCTATGTTGAGCTTGAGAAAGCTGATGATGCCGGCGGCGAAGACGAAAAACAGCAGCAGCACGACCAGGATCCGCTGCCTCAGGGCGAATGCGACGATATGATTCATGGTGCTCTGGAGTCACCGCCTGACGGCCGTGAGCGGGAATCGAGGCCGGCGGCGCTCACTCCTTCCCGGCCGCCCGATCGATGAATAACGTTCCGCTGGTGACGATTCTCTCGCCCGCCGACAGGCCGTGGACCACCTCGACCATGCCGCCGTTCGTCCTGCCCGTGCGTATCCCGCGGCTGGTGATCGAGCCGTCCGCCTGCGCGACCCACACGCGCGCGGTGTCGCCCTCGTAGACCACGGCCTCCATCGGCACGGCGGGTCTCTCCGACTCATCCCCGGTGAGGATGCTGAAGGTCGCGAACATCTCCGGCTTCAATTCGCCGCCGGGATTCTCCACTTCCGCGCGCACCGCGAGCCGGCGGGTGGCGGGGTCCACCGACGGGGCGACATAGGCGAGCTTCGCCTTGAACACGCGATCAGGCAGCGCCAGCACGTGCACCTCCACCGGCTCGCCCGGGCGCATCAACGGTGCATCCGCCTCGCGCACGTCGGCGACCAGCCAGACCGTCGAAAGATCGCCTATCGAGTAGACCGGATTGGCGGCGTTGGCCTGTATGTACTGGCCCAAGCCCACCTGGCGGTCGGTCACCGTGCCGCCTATCGGCGCCACCAGCCGGACCGTCGGGTCGATTTGACGCGCGTTTTCGATGGCGCTGATTTCCCTCGCGGTCTTTCCCATGATGTGCAGGCGGTTGCGCACCTGGGCCACGGCGATTCCGGTGGCGCGCACACTGTTCCGGGCGGCGGTGAGCTCGGCCAGGCTCTGCTGCCAGTCCTGCAGCGAACCTCCCCTGGCCTCATAGAGCGCATGCTTGCGATTTTCGTTGATTTCCGCCTGGTGAAGCTGGGAGCGCGCGGTATCCAGGGCGGCCACGGCGCTGATCAGATCGTTTTGCGCCTGCACGAATTCTGCGGCCTCCACGGCGAGCAATGGCTCGCCCTGTCTCACCTTGTCGCCCACGTTGGCGAAGATCCTGACGACGCGGCCCGTGTAAGGCGAGAAGACCGGCGTCGACCTGTCGCTGTTGATGGCGATTCTGCCCTCCGTGACCAGCTCTGTGCGGAAGCGCATGGTCGTGACGGCGGCCACCTTGAGAGCCGCCAGTTGCGCCGGCGTCGGCCGGAAAGCGCCCGTGGAATCCGCGAGTGGCTGCGGCTCCACGCCCGTCCGGGAGGGCGGGCGCATGAAATGCACGTCCTTGAGTCCGAGCGCGACGCCGGCGAACAACCCCAGCGCCAGCACGATCAACAATTGCGTGCGGGTGCGCAAGACCGGGGGCCTGTGCTCCATTTCATGCACCGGCGGTTCGTCTGACATGCAACCTCTTCGGACCTCTGACCATCAACACCCGCCGCGCCCGTTTATGCGCGGCTGACATCTCGAACCTGAATTTCTTGCACAACCATTGTTTCCGCCGGGCATCTTCAAGCCGTCAGCCGGCCCGGATATGGGGGCAGAACCCGGCGGTATACTTCCTGCCGCCTCCGCCGCTGCCGCCGGCCGGCAGATCCCCCTTGTGCACGAAGGCAATGCGCCCGGCATCCGCAAGCGACAGACAAGCCTCCTTCCCTGATCGAAATGGAAAGGCATCGCCTGCCGGCCTGGCGTGTCATCGGGGCTGCGGTCACGGCCGACAACACCCCCTCCACCGGCCCGCATCAAACGTAGGTGGGCGGTTCATAAGTCTGTTTCGGATGATTTAGAGTACTGAACGGCGGATTATTTTCTGTACGGCGCAATCTATTTCTCCTGTAGGACACCATCCTACGGAGGCGGTGGGAAGAGTCGGGGGAACGCGACGTGGTCGCGCGCTTTTTTCAATGCTTGGTTTCGTTCCAGCGTATGGCTTCGCGCAGAAGCTCCGTTCCGCTCGCGAGGTCCAGCTTCTCCTTCATGCGCGCGCAATACGCCTGCACGGTCTTCATGCTGACGTGAAGCATCGCGGCAATCTGGCGCGTGCCGAGTCCCTGGCCGAGCAGTTCGAAAATTTCCAGTTCGCGGTTGCTGAGTTGTTCGATGGGCGAACGGGCGCCGCGCGCCCCGCCCTCCACCAGCCGCGCCGTCATCGCCTGGGCCACCGCGTCGCTGACGTAAAGCCTGCCCTCGAGTATGCGGCGGATGGCATCGATGACCTTCTGCGTCGTCTCACGTTTCATGATGTAGCCGCGAGCGCCGGCGCGCAGGACCCGTTCGGCGTAAATGGATTCGTCATGCATGGAGAGGACCAGGACGGCGACCTCCGGATGAAGCTGCTTCAGGCCCTTGATCAATTCCATGCCGGAGGAACCCTTGAGGGAGATGTCCACGACCGCAAGATCCGGTTTCACCCTGCCGATCGCCTGAAGCGCCTCCTCCCCGCCCTCCGCCTCGCCGCAAACCGTGAGATCCGGCTGTTGATTGACGAGGTTGGTCAGCCCCTCGCGCACGAGGGGATGGTCATCGACCAGGAAAACCCTGCGTTTCAGCCTGTCGGCGGGGGTGGCGATGGGCGCTGCTCCCTGTGACGGTGCGCGGTCCGCAGTGAACATTTTACCAGCGTCCCGCCCGTGGGATTGGGTTCGATGGCGAGATCGGCGCCAATCATCATCGCGCGATGCGCCATGATGCGCGTTCCGAGACCCGGCCCCCTGCTCCAGTCGTCGGGCAGCCCGACGCCGTCGTCCTCCACGCTGAGCACGACGACATCGCCGCGCGCGGCGAGATTGATCAAAATATGCCCGGGTTTTCCGTGGCGGATGGCGTTGCCGACCGCCTCCTGCGCGATGCGGTAGAGATGCATCGCGGCGGTGGCGTCCTCCACCAGCACCGGTGCGGCGCAATCGAACGTGCAGGCGACCCTGGACCATTTGCTGATGCCGCCGGCGAACTCCCGCAACGCGGCCATCAGACCCCCGGCTTCGATCTCCACCGGGCAAAGTCCGTGCGCGAGATCGCGCGCCATGGTGATGCCGTCCTCCACCAGGCCGACGACCCGGCTTGCGTCGGCGGACTCCGGCAGCGACTTCGCGGCCAGCTTCTCCCTCAGCACCTGGCCGGCCAGCGCCGTGCCGGTCAGGTGCTGGCACAGACCGTCGTGCAAGTCATGGCCGATGCGGCGCTGTTCCCGCTCGCTGATTTCCAGGATCTCCCTTTCCAGCCGCTCGCGCTCCGCCATCTCCTGGGTCAATGCCTCGGTCCGCTGACGCACGCGATCCTCCAGTTCCCTGTTCAACGCACGCAACCTGGACAGCAGCCAGGTGACGATGGAATAGACCACCAGCAGGATGAGGGCGTTCCACGCCGGAACGAACGGGTTTGAATAATGAGCGCCGGCGGCGAGATCGCCGATGATCCAGATGCCGACGCTCAGAACCGACGTGAAAAAACCATATCCACCGCCCAGAAACCAGGTTGCGAGTCCGACCGCGAGCAGGTAGAAAACCGAAAAGAAAATCTCAAAGCCGGTCAGGTAATCCACGATGCCGACCGCGGCCAGGAAAACAAGGCCGGCCAGCAGCAGCAGCGGGCGCGGGCAATGCTCGAGTTTACGGACGAGTTTCAGCATGCAATCATACGGGCCTGAAGTTTTGCCGTGCCCGTCATCATATGGCCGTCAAATCCAGCGTGCATCCGCGGCGGACGGAGGAGGGTCACTGCATGGCGGATATCGGGCGGCACCAGTGTAAAGGAGTCATGGCGGAATGCATCGCCGCCTCTCCCGGGAATTCTGCAGTATGAGCCCCCAGGGCTGTAATTGTTCCCATCACGATGAGATCGGCGACTCGACCCCGGACAGCCCGTGCGCGGCAGCCGGCCGTCTCCCGCCCACAGCCGCCTTGGCGTAATCATGTTCCGCCGCCTCGCGCTGGTGTTCATCGGGCTGGCCTGCGGCGTGCTCCCCCCCCGCTCCGCCGCCGAAGGCGGAGCCGAGCCACCGGCCGTCCTCCCGGACCGGGAAGACTGGGGAATACACGCGCAAATGACCAGCGTCACGCAATACCATCCCGGATTCACCGCCCCCTACCACGGCCGCAACAGTTTGAAATCCGGCGACCGTGCCGATGAAACGGTTGACCTGACGCTCTTCGGCGGCGTGCGCCTGTGGCGCGGCGGCGCATTTTATGTCAATCCGGAAATCGATCAGGGATTCGGCCTCAGCGACACGCTGGGACTGGCCGGCTTCTCCAGCGGCGAGGCGTACAAGGTCGGCGCCGCCGCGCCCTATTTCCGCCTGCAGCGCGCATTTTTCCGCCAGGTGATCGGACTCGGCGGCGCGCAACGGCCGCTGGAATCCGCGGCCAACCGGCTCCCGGAAGCGCGGCCGGCCGACAACGTCGTAATCACCCTCGGCAAATTTTCCGTCGTCGACGTCTTCGACACCAACCGCTACGCGCACGATCCGCGCGCCGATTTTCTGAACTGGTCCATCATCGACGCCGGCGCCTTCGACTACGCCGCCGATGCGTGGGGGTATTCCTACGGCGCCGCGGCGGAATGGACCCAATCGTGGTGGACGGTGCGGGCGGGAATCTTCGATCTGTCCGTGGTCCCGAACAGCACAAGGCTGGAAACGGACTTCTCGCAGTATGCGGTCATCGGCGAACTGGAGGAGCGGCACGAGATTCTGGGCCGTCCGGGCAAATTGAAGCTGCTCGGGTTCGCAAACCGCGGCCGCATGGCTGATTACGGGAACGCCGTGCGTTTCGGGCGGCAAACCGGCGCCGCGCCGGACGTTGCGGCTGTGCGGCGCTATGACTCCCGTCCCGGCGTCGTTCTCAATCTCGAGCAGGAAATCACCCCGCAAATCGGCGTGTTTGCGCGCGCCAGCCTGAATGACGGCGACAAGGAAGCCTACGAGTTCACGGAGATCAACAAATCGGCATCGGCGGGCCTGTCGGTCAGCGGCGCGCTATGGCGCCGTCCCGACGACACCTGCGGTCTGGCCGGCGTCGTCAACGGCCTGTCCCGGCCCGCGCGGGTGTATTTTGCCGCGGGCGGACTCGGCATTTTGATCGGCGACGGCCGGCTGCCCCACTACGGCGCGGAGAAGATTCTCGAGGCCTACTATTCAGCCCGGCTGATCGATCATGTGACCCTTGCCGTGGATTACCAATATATCGCCAATCCCGCCTACAACCGTGATCGCGGCCCCGTCTCCATCCTCGGGTTGCGCATCCACGGCGAATTCTGAGTTTTTTCCAAAACGACCCGTCGTCCCCGGCATCAATCCCGCCTCCGTTCCCCGGCGACCGCGCGCCGCGCCCGCTTTCGCAGTATCATGCCGGCGGCGGGCGGCCCATGCCGGGAATTCAATTGCAAAGGCCCGCCAAGGAATCCGGACCATGCCGCTGACGCCGCACATTGAAAAACACTTCACCGCCGGCGACGCGGTGCGGGATGTCGTCATCGGCATGTCCGACGGGCTGACCGTGCCCTTCGCGCTGGCGGCGGGCCTGACCGGCGCCATTTCGCAGACGCGCGTCATCCTGACCGCGGGGCTGGCCGAGATCGCGGCGGGCGCCATCGCCATGGGCCTGGGCGGCTACCTCGCAGCGCGCAGCGACGCCGAGCACTACGCGAGCGAGCTCAGGCGGGAGGAGCGGGAAATCGTCACCCTGCCCGACACGGAAGCCGATGAGGTGCGCGAAATCTTCGAAACCTACGGGCTCGGGCCGCTGGAGAGCGCCACCGTGGTGGAATCGCTGCGCCGGCGTCCCAGGGACTGGGTGAAGTTCATGATGCGCTTCGAACTCGGTCTTGAGGCGCCGCAACCCGGCCGCGCCTGGAAGAGCGCGCTCACCATCGCCGCCGCCTACATCCTCGGCGGCCTCATCCCGCTCAGCGCCTATCTGCTGATCACGGACGCGCATCGTGCGCTGTGGCTCTCGGTCGCCGTCACGCTGGCCGCGCTCATGGCGTTCGGCGCCGTCAAGGGGCGGCTGACGGGCGCGCCCGCGTTGCGCAGCGGCGTGCAGACGATGATGGTCGGCGGGCTGGCGGCGGTGGCTGCATTTGTCATCGCCCGCTGGATCGCCTGACTCCCCCTCAATAAAGCATGATCACCAGATAGACGACGTAGAGAGCGCCATTGACAAGCAGATGCCAGACGCGCAACGGCGCGAGCGCAACCAGCAGGCGCAGCCAGAGCGCGGCGGCCAGCGTGATCAACAGCCCCATCAGCATTTCATGCCGGGGATGCCACGGCGTCATCAGCAGGCCGATTGCCGGTAGAATGCTGCCCTGAAACACCATCGCGCCGGTGATGTTGCCGAAGGCCAGCGTGTCCTTGCGGCGGCGGATCCACAGGATGCTGTTGACCTTCTCCGGCAGCTCGGTCGCCACCGGCACGATGAGCAGCGACAGCAGCAGCACCGAGACGTTCAATTCAGCCGCGATCTGCTCGACGCCGTGGATGAAGCCATTGGCGCCGATGATCAGCAGCCCCAGCCCCAGCCCCAGCTGAGCAACGACGGTCAGCATGTGATCCGGAAGGCCGAGATGGCACAGGAACATGCCCCGATCGGCCTCGGTGCCGTGCCCCGCCTCGACCAGCCGCGCCGACACCCGCAGCGTCAGCAGCACGTAAATGAAGTACAGCAGCAGCAGCAGCACCGCGATGACGGCGTGCCAGCCGCGCGCGTACAGCGCCACCGTCGCCATCGCGAAGCTGGCGAGAAAAAAATTCAAATCGCGCGTGAGCCCGGTCCTCTCCGGATGCAAGGGGCCGTCCCACCGGCGGCGGCGGATCACGGAGAGCCCCATCAGGCACAGGGACAGCGTGGACAGCATGAGCGGCGCGCCGAGAATGGCGCCCACGCCCACGTCGGTGTGCACGTCCCGGGGTCCGTCGCCATTGTCCACCGTGAACGCCAGCAGCGGCACCATGCTCTCCGGCATGGCGGTCGCGATCGCCGCGAACACCGATCCCGTCACGCCCTCGGAGATGCCCATCCGCTCGCCCAGATGCTCCAGGGCATTGGTGAACACCTCGGCAGCGATTAGAATGACCGCCAACATCAACAGCAATTCGCCGGCACCCATCCACATCGTGAGAATTCTCCCCTGCTCCCGGAGGCTGCGCGGCACGCGCCGCATCGGTCAATGACCTGGCATGACTTCCTGAACGCGCTGATCATGGGCATGGTCGAGGGCATCACCGAATTTCTGCCCGTCTCCAGCACCGGTCATTTGATAATAGCAGGCGACCTGCTGGATTTCACCGGCCCGTCGGCGGACACGTTCGAGATCGCCGTCCAGTCCGGCGCCATGCTGGCGGCGTGCTGGCTGTACCGCGGCAGATTCGCCGGCGCCTGCGCCCGTCTCCCCGCACAGCCCGTGTCGCAAAACCTGCTGTTCCACCTGTTGCTGGCGTTCCTGCCGGCGGCCGGCCTCGGCGTGGCCTTCCATCACGAGATCATGGCGCGCCTTTTCAACGGCCATACGGTGGGCTGGGCGCTGATCGTCGGCGGCGTGGCGATGCTGGTGCTGGAGCGCCTGCCGCGGCCCGTGCGCGCGCAAAGCGTCGAGCAATTGCGCTGGCCGGAGGCGGTCAAGATCGGATGCGCGCAGATGCTGTCGCTCATCCCCGGCACTTCGCGCGCCGCCGCCACCATCATCGGCGGACTGTACTTCGGCCTGTCACGACAGGCGGCGACCGAATTTTCCTTCCTGCTCGGCATCCCGACGCTGCTGGCCGCGACCGGCTATCAGCTGTACGACCGGCTTTCGTTGTTCACCGCCGCGGAGATGGATCGATTGATCGTCGGCACGTCCGCCGCCTTCGTCTGCGCGCTGGCGGCCATCCGCGGCCTGCTGCGCTACGTCAGCCGCCACGATTTCACCTTCTTTGCCTGGTACCGGATCGTCTTTGGCGCCGTCGTTCTGTATTACTGGCGCTGACGGCCCGTCAGCAGCAGCGATTTATCTTTCCCCACCGGCGTTCCTGCTCACGGCGGAAAAATCCCCCGCGATCGAGCGGCGGGACGTCCGGATGATGATGGTGATGGTGAGCGAGGTAACGCTCGTAGGCGTCATCACCGCTGATCGCGCGCAGCCAGCGCCAGAATCGCCCGGCGAATTTCCACAGTCGCGCCATGTTCAGACCTCCGCCAGCCGCGTGGGGATGTAGGGCGCCTCGTTGATCGGCGCGTGCACGCGGCCGCTCAGCACCGCCTGGCAGGTGCGCGCGGTCTCGATCACCAGCACCCAGGTCACCGCCAGGAAAAACACCGCCAGGGCGGCGTCGAGGTAATCGTTGAAGATGAGCCGCGACGCCTCGGCCGCCCCGTCCGGCGGCAGCATGCCCGCGGCCAGCTTCCCGCCGAGATCGCGCGCATGGGCGAGGAAGCCGACGCGCAACTCCGGGCTGAACAGCTTGTCCCACGCCGCCGCGGTGGTGACGACCACCAGCCAGGCGAGCGGCAGGCCGGTGATCGCGGCGTAATGCGCCCGCCCCGTCCGCACCCCGGACTTGATCAGAATGGTGGTGGCCACGCACAAGGCGATGGCGGCCAGCATCTGGTTGGCGATGCCGAACAGCGGCCACAGGCTGTTGATGCCGCCGAGCGGGTCCCGGGTGCCGGCATAGAGAAAATATCCCCACGCGGCCACGACCGCGCCGCTGCAGAGAAACACGCCGGGATACCAGCTGGTGCGGCCCAGCGCGGGAACGACGTTGCCGAGCATGTCCTGCAGCATGAAGCGCGCCACGCGGGTGCCGGCGGAGAGCGTGGTCAGGATGAACAGGGCCTCGAACATGATGGCGAAGTGATACCAGACGGCGAGCGCCGCGCCGCCGAAGGTGTTGCCGAAAATGCTCGCCATGCCCACCGCCAGCGACGGCGCGCCGCCGGTGCGCGCGAACAGGGTGCGCTCGCCCATCTCCCGGGCCAGCGCCTGCATCTGGTCCACGGTGACCGGGAAACCCCAGCCGCTGATGACGGCGACCGCCTGCGCCGCGTCGCCGCCGACCACGCCCGGCGGGCTGTTGATGGCGAAGTACACGCCCGGCTCCAGCACGGTGGCCGCGATCATCGCCATGATCGCCACGAACGACTCCATCGCCATCGCGCCGTAGCCGATGAAACGCGCATCCCGCTCGTTGACGATCATCTTGGGCGTGGTGCCGGAGGAGATCAGCGCGTGAAAGCCGGAAATCGCGCCGCAGGCGATGGTGATGAACACGAACGGGAACAGTTTTCCGCCGAAGATGGGGCCGGTGCCGTCGATGAACTGCGACACGGCCGGCATCTTCACCGCCGGTTGCAGAACGATGATGGCGCAGGCCAGCGCCAGGATGGTGCCAATCTTCATGAAAGTGGAGAGATAATCGCGCGGCGCAATCAGGAGCCACACCGGCAGCACCGCCGCCGCGAAGCCGTAGACGATGATCATGAGTGCAAGCGCCGGCCCGTCGTAGTCAAACCAGGCGCGCAGCGTCGGATGCTGATCGACCACGCCGCCGCCCCACACCGACAGCAGCAGCAGCGCCACGCCGATCGCCGTCGCCTCCAGCACGCGGCCGGGGCGGAGGTAGCGCATGTACAGGCCGATCAACATGGCGATGGGGATGGTGGCGGCGACGGTGGACGTGCCCCACGGGCTGTGCTTCATGGCGTTGACCACGACCAGCCCCAGCACGGCGATGAGGATGATCATGATCATCATGACGCCGATCAGCGCCGCCGCGCCGCCGAGCGGACCGAGCTCGTCGCGCGCCATCTGGCCGAGCGAGCGGCCGTTGCGGCGGATGGAGCAGAACAGGATCACGAAGTCCTGCACGCAGCCGCCCAGCACCGCGCCGATCAGGATCCACAGCGTGCCCGGCAGATAGCCGAACTGCGCGGCGAGCGTCGGGCCGATGAGCGGCCCCGGACCGGCGATGGCGGCGAAATGGTGCCCGAAGAGCACCCACTTGTTGGTCGGCACGAAATCACGCCCGTCATCGAAGCGCTCGGCGGGGGTGGCGCGGGTGGGATCGAGCGAGAGCACCTTGGCCGCCACGAAGGCGCCATAGAACCGGTAGCCCAGCGCGTACAGGCACACCGCGGCGATGATGAACCACAGGCTGCTCACGGATTCGCCGCGATGCAGGGCGATGGCGCCGAGCGCGCCCGCGGCCAGGAGCGCCACGATACCCCCCAGCGTGACCGAAACCCACCCGGCGGAAAAACGGGAAGGTGGACACACGCGGTTGCCCGCGGCCGGGTTCAACGCTCCTCCTTCATCCGGTATTGTTGTATCAGTTCGCGCCGCGCCTCCAGCAGGCGCGGATTGTTGGGCGCGATCTTCAATGCCTCCTGTACATCCTGCAACGCGCGCCGATATTCACCGCGCTGCTCGGCCTGTTTGGCACCCATTATCAACTGGCGCACCTGCCGGCGTTTCTCGATCTGCGCCGGCGACAGTTCGCGTCTGTTCGGCTGTTCGCCCTGGGTGCCCTCCGCCGCGGTTGTGTCGGTGGTTTGCGGTTCAGACGCCGCCGTGCCGGCGGCGCTGGAGGTTTCGTCCGGCGGCGTCGATTGTTCCGCCGTCGGGGAGGGCGTGGACGATTCCGGTGGATTTTGTGGCTGGCTTGCCTGCGTCGGCGCCGTTTCGGCGGTGGCCGGTGCCGCAACTGCCGGGGCGCCACCGGCGGATGACGGCGCGGTGGAGGCTGTCGGCGCCTCCGCGCCGGCGGGGGGCGCCGGTGAGGCGGGCGCGGCAGCGGATGCGGCCGGGGAGCCGGCGGTCGGATGCAACTTCTGCACATGCGCAAGCTTGAGCAACGCCAGGACGGCGGCCAGCGCGATCAGCGCCGGCAGCCAGCGTCGTGATCGTCGCGGTGTGGGCGTGGCGGCGGGCGCCGGCGCGACCACCCTGGCGGGCCGGGATTGCAACACCGTGGTGGCCTTCACGGTGGGCGCCGGGGCTTCCGCCGCGGTGAACTCCCGCCGCCACTCGGCGATGCTCTGCGGCCGGTCCTGCGGCCGGAAGGCCAGTGCGTGATCGATGGTGCGCAGCCAGGCATCGCTGTATTTGCCTTTGCCGATTTCCAGGCAGGGCACATAATCGTCATGCTCGGTGTGCAGCAACGCCTCGCTGCGATCCACCGCGTCGCAGGGAGAGCGCCCGGTCACCGCCCGGTAGAGCGTGGCGCCGAGTCCGTAGATGTCCGTCCACGGCCCCTGTTTCTCCTCGCCCTTGGTCGTGTATTGCTCGAAGGGCGCGTAGCCCGGCGAAACGAGGCTGGTCAGGGTGCGCGTCTGTTCGCCCAGCGCCTGCCGCGCGGAGCCGAAGTCGAGCAGGACGGGACTGCCGTTTCCGCGGATGAAGATGTTCGCCGGCTTGATGTCGCGGTGGATGAAGCCCGCGACGTGCACCTTTTCGAGCCCGTCGAGCAGCGGCATCAAGATGCCCTCGAGTTCCTTCTGCGGCAGCGTTTTGCGCTCCCTCAATATTTCATGCAGGCCCTGTCCCTGTTCGTACTCCATCACCATGTAGGCGGTGTTGTTTTCCTCGAACACCGTGAGCACCCGCACGATGTTGGGATGGCGGAACCGCGCCAGCGTGCGCGCCTCGCTGATGAAGCGCTCCAGACCCCACAAAAACTGTGCGCCCTGTTCGCCGGACAGCGGCTGCACGGAATCATCATGCTGCCGCCCCGCCAGGTCACGCGGCAGGTATTCCTTGATGGCGACCGGCTGGTGCAGGTTCTCGTCGCGGGCCAGATAGGTGATGCCGAAGCCGCCCTGCCCCAGCACCTTGTCGATCACGTACCAGTGCAGGCGATGGCCGCCGGTCAGGGCGTCACGATGCGAGGATTCGGTCATGGTGAATCCATTCTACAACCAGGCGCGAGGGATGATGAATCATGCCGGCATTTCGAGCACGGCGGCGCCCCGCAGCCGGCCGGCGCGCAACTGATCGAGCGCGGCATTGGCATCGGCGAGCGGGAAGCGTTGCACATGGGTCCGTATCGGCACCTCCTTCGACAACGCCATGAACTCCGCCCCGTCGCGGCGGGTGAGATTGGCCACCGAGCGCACGCAGCGCTCGCCCCAGAGGATGTCGTAGGGGAACGCCGGTATTTCGCTCATGTGGATGCCGGCGCACACCACCGTACCGCCCCGCGCCACGGCCTTAAGCGCCGCCGGCACCAGCGCCCCCACGGGCGCAAACAGCAGCGCCGCGTCGAGCGGTCGCGGCGGCGTTTGATCCGAGCCGCCGGCCCATGCTGCGCCCAGCTCCAGAGCGAACCGCCGGCCCTCCGCGTCGCCGGGGCGGGTGAAGGCGTACACCTCGCGGCCCTGGTGTCTGGCGATTTGCGCAATGATGTGCGCCGCCGCGCCGAAGCCGTAGAGGCCGAGGCGCCGCGCCTCCCCCGCCATGCGCAGGGCGCGGTAGCCGATCAACCCGGCGCACAAAAGCGGCGCCAGTCCGGCGTCATCGCGGCCCGCCGGCAGCGGCAGGCAGTAGCGGTGATCGGCCAGCGTGTACTCGGCGTAGCCACCATCGACGTGGTAGCCGGTGAACAGGGCATGCTCGCAGAGATTCTCCAGACCGCGCTTGCAGTAGTCGCAGCGGCCGCAGCTGTGGGCGAGCCAGGGCACCCCCATGCGCGTTCCGGTCGCCACGTCCGTCACGCCGGCGCCGGTGGAGACCACTTCGCCGACGATTTCATGGCCGAGGATCAGCGGCAGCTTCGGTCGCGGGAGCTCGCCGTCGCGGATGTGCAGATCGGTGCGGCACACACCGCAGGCGCGCACGCGCAGCAGCAGCTGGCCCGGCCCCGGGATGGGCACGGGGCGGTCGGCGGGCGTGAGCGGCGCGCCGGCCCGCTCAAGCAGCATGGCCCGCATGTAAAAGCCCCCCGGCGCCACCGGCGAACATGGCGATGAGATCATTGAGATAGCGTTGACCCCGCGTCGTGGGCCGCAGCCGCGCGTCGTCGCGTTCCAGCAGATCCAGCCGCCGGGCGTGCTCGATCCCCCGCGCGACGGCGGACAGCGGCAGGCCGGTGCGCTCCTCAAACAAGGATCGCGGCACGCCGTCGCAAAGCCGCAGGGCGCACAGCATGAACTCGGCGATGATCTGATCGCGATCGCCGATGATTTCCTCCGTGACCACCGCGGGAGTCCCCGCGCCGCGCATGTAGGCGGGCGGGTTGCGCTGCTTCACCCGGCGGATGACGCCGTTGCCGGCAATGGTGAGCTTGCCGTGTGCGCCGGCGCCGATGCCGAGATAATCGCCGAATCGCCAGTAATTGAGATTGTGCCGCGAGGCGCGTCCCGCGCGCGCGTGGGCCGACACCTCGTAGCGCGCGTAGCCCGCGCTGGCGAGCAGCGCCCGGCCCTGCGCCTCGACGACGTCCACCAGGTCCTCGTCGGGCAGCGCGGGCGGCCGGCGATGAAACGCCGTGCCCGGCTCCAGCGTCAATTGGTACCACGACAGATGCTCCGGCGCGAAATCGATTGCCCGGCGCAGATCGTTCAGCGCCCCGGCGGCGTCCCGTTCACCGGGCAGCGCGTACATGAGGTCGAGATTGATGTTGTCGAAGCCCGCCGCCCGCGCCAGCTCGAAGGCGCGTTCGGCCCCGGCGGCGTTGTGCACGCGGCCGAGCGCGCGCAGTTGCTCGTCGCGGAAACTCTGCACGCCAAGGGACAAGCGGTTCACGCCGGCCGCGCGATAGGCGGCAAAATGTTCCGCCTCCGCGGTCCCGGGGTTGGCCTCCAGCGTGATCTCGGCATCAGCGGCGAGCGGCAGGCGCTCGCGTATGCCGGCCAGCAACCGCGCAATCGCCCCGCCGGAGAAGAGACTCGGGGTGCCGCCGCCGAAAAAAATACTGATGAGTGGCCTGCCGCGAACGGCCGCAATCTCACTGTCCAGATCGCGCAACAGGGCGTCGGTGTATTCCCGCTCCGGCAGCCTGCCCGTGTTTTCGTATGAATTGAAATCGCAGTAGGGGCACTTGCGCACGCACCAAGGCAGGTGAACATACAACGCCAGCGGTGGCAGGCGAAAAAGTCCTGAAGGGCGCATCGCGGCGTTGAAACCCGGCCCGGCATGCTCATGGACTGTCGTGTCCACTCCGCCTCGCCGCCGGCTTTTGCCTTGCGCTGCATCCCTTGATGACTTTTCCATTTCCGCTTACACCCCCGGGCCATGACGTTCGGTGAATTGGGCAAGGAGGGAGCGCAGCGCCTGGCCGCGGTGGCTCAAGCGGTTTTTCACCTCCGGCGGCAGCTGCGCGGAGGAGCAGCGATGCGTGGGCACGTAGAAGATGGGATCGTAGCCAAAGCCATTCCCGCCCACGGGCGCGCGCAGCAGCTCCCCCTTCCACACGCCCTGCGCGATGATCGGCATGGGATCCCGCTCGTGCGCGAGATACACCAGCACGCAAATGAAACTCGCCGCACGTTGACCCTCGGGCAGATGGCGGGTGTCATCCAGCAGTTTCTGCAGATTGCTGCCGTCGGTCGCGTCCGGTCCGGCGTATTGCGCCGAGTGCACGCCGGGCGCGCCGTTCAGGCCCTCGACGGCGATGCCGGAATCATCGGCGACGGCCGGCAGGCCGGTGCGGGCGGCGGCGTGACGCGCCTTGATCAAGGCGTTCTCGACAAAGGTCACGGCGGTCTCCTCGGCGCCGGCGACGCCGAATTCCGATTGCGGCACCACCTGCACGTGAAGGCCCGACAGCATTTCCGTCAGCTCCCGCACCTTGCCGCGGTTGCCGGAGGCCAGCACGACGCGCGCCGGGATTTTCGACATCTCGATTCCGCGCCGCGCTAATCGAGCAACGCGCCCTGCTGCGCCTCGATGAGCCGCTCGATGCCCTTGCGCGCCAGGCCCAGCATCGCGGTGAGCTCCTCCATGCGGAAGGCGTGGCCCTCCGCCGTGCCCTGAAGCTCGATGAAATGGCCGGCGTCGTTCATCACCACGTTCATGTCGGTCTCCGCCTCCGAATCCTCGGCGTAGTCCAGATCGAGGATGGGCGCGCCGCGGTAGATGCCGACCGAGACCGAGGCCACCATGCCGTGCACCGGATCGGCGGCGAGTTCGCCCGACTTGCGCAGCTTGCGCACGGCGTCCACGAGGGCGATGTAGCCGCCCGTGATCGAGGCGGTGCGCGTGCCGCCGTCGGCCTGGATGACGTCGCAGTCGATGATGAGCGTGTGTTCGCCCAGTTGCTCCAGGTTGACCACCGAGCGCAGCGAACGGCCGATGAGACGCTGGATCTCGAGCGTCCGGCCGCCCTGCCTGCCCTGCGCCGCCTCGCGCCTGGTGCGCTCGCTGGTGGCACGCGGCAGCATGCCGTATTCGGCCGTGAGCCAGCCGCTGTTTTTGCCGCGCAGCCACGCCGGCACCCTGGCCTCGGCGCTGGCGGTGCAGATCACGCGGGTGTCGCCGTATTCGACCAGCACCGCGCCCTCGGCGTGGCGGGTGTAATGACGGGTGAACCTGATGGGCCGCAATTCATCCGCGGCGCGACCGCTTGGGCGCATAAGTCATCTCGGGGGCTGGGGGGACATCGTGATTATAATAGACCCCATGCGCGCCATCATACTCGCCGCTGGGATCGGCAAACGGCTGGTCGGCGAACATTCCGGCCCCAAGGGCCTGCTGCGCTTCGGCGCCCGCTCGCTGCTGGCCCGCCACATCGACGCGCTGCGCGGCCTGGATGTCCGTCACATCGCCCTCTGCGTCGGCCACGAGGCCGGCCGGTTGCGCGCCGAGGTGGAGGCCACCGGCGCGCAGGCCGTCACCACGACGCTGTTCAACCCCGACTACCGCGAGGGCAGCGTCGTCAGCCTGTGGACCATGCGCCATTACCTGGACGCCGGCGGCGACGTGCTGCTCATGGACGCCGATGTGCTCTACGACCCCGCCCTGCTCGCCCGGCTGATGCAAAGCCCGCATGCCAATTGTTTCCTGCTCGACCGCGATCTCGAGGCCGGCGAGGAGCCGGTCAAGCTGTGCATCCGCGGCGGCCGCATCGTCGAATTCCGCAAACAACTGCCCGCCGATCTGCGCTATGATTTCGCCGGGGAATCCGTCGGCTTCTTCCGCTTCTCGGAAACAACGGCCGCCCGGCTGGCGCGGCGCTGCCAGGCCTACCTGGACGCCGGGCGCCGCGCTGAACCTTATGAGGAGGCGATACGCGATCTGATCATGGAAACTCCCGCGGACTTCGGTTTCGAGGACATCAGCGGCCTGCCGTGGGTGGAGATCGATTTTCCGCGGGACGTGGAACGCGCCCGGCGCGAGATCCTGCCGCGGCTCCCCGCCTGAACCCTCATGAACAAGCCCGGCGCCGCTGACATTCCCGCCATCAACGCCGGCACGCGCGCCGCGCGGCTGCGGCGACTGCTGCAATCGCCGCAGCTGGAGTTCCTCATGGAGGCGCACAACGGCATCAGCGCGCGCATCGCCGAGGAGGCCGGCTTCGCCGGCATCTGGGCCAGCGGGCTCGCGCTGTCGGCGCAGTTCGGCGTGCGCGACAACAACGAGGCCAGCTGGACGCAGGTGGTGGACATGCTTGAGTTCATGAGCGACGTCACCACGGTCCCCATCCTGCTCGACGGCGACACCGGCTACGGCAATTTCAACAACACGCGCCGGCTGGTGCGCAAGCTGGAGCAGCGCAACATCGCCGGCGTGTGCATCGAGGACAAGCTGTTTCCCAAGAGCAACAGCTTCCTCGACGGCGAGCGGCAGCCGCTCGCCGACATCGACGAGTTTTGCGGCAAGATCAAGGCCGGCAAGGACAGTCAGGGCAGCGATGATTTCTGCATCGTGGCCCGCGTCGAGGCGCTGATCGCCGGCTGGGACATGAAGGAGGCCCTGCGCCGGGCCGAGGCCTACCGCCAGGCCGGCGCCGACGCCGTTCTGATCCACAGCAAGCTCGGCCGCCCCGACGAGATTCTCACTTTCGCGAAGGAGTGGGCCAATCGCGCCCCGCTGGTGATCGTCCCCACCACCTATTACAGCACGCCCGTCGAGGTCTACCGCCGCGCCCAAATCAGCGTGGTCATCTGGGCCAATCATCTGATCCGGGCCGCGGTGGCCGCCATGCAGGCGGCGGCCCGCCAGATCCAGGCGACGCAAAGCCCGATAGACGTCGAGGATCGCATCGCCGCGGTGGGCGAGATTTTCCGGCTGCAGGGGGCGGATGAGTTGAAAAAGGCCGAACGACGCTACGCCGGCGCCGTCCGGCGCCGCGTGCAGGCCATCGTGCTGGCCGCCAGCCGCGGCCGGGAGCTGGACGGGCTGACGGAGGCCCGCCCCAAGGTCATGCTGCCCATCGGCGGCAGGCCGTTGCTGCGGCGGCTGGTGGATGAGTTCAAGAAACAGGGCGTCAACGAGATCACGGTGGTGGGAGGCTACCGCGCCGAGACCATCGATGTGCCCGGCATCAAGGTCATCGTCAACAGGGACTACGAGCACACCGGCGAACTCGCCTCACTGGCCTGCGCGCAGGCCGGATTCACCGACAACATGGTGATCCTGTACGGCGACCTTTTGTTCCGCAGCTACATCCTGCGCGATCTGCTCGATTCCAGCGGCGATATCGTCGCCGTGGTCGATTCCGCGGCCAAGACACCGGCCACCGGCTCGCCGGACTATGCGAAGTGCTCGCTGCCCGATGACCGGACGGTGATGGACCGGGAGGTGCGGCTGCTGCAATTGAGCAAGGAGAAAAAGGGCAGTTCGGGCCGCTGGATAGGCATGGTGCGCGTGCGCGGCGAGGGACTGCGCTGGTTGAATGACTCGTTGACGGAGCTGACGATGAGGAAACAAGAGCGCCGGCCCGGCCTGCCGGACGTGTTGAATCACATCATCGCGCAGGGCCGTCCCGTGCGCGTGCTGTACATCAACGGTCACTGGCTGGACGTGAACTCGCTCGATGATCTGGACCGCGCCAGCGCCTTCACCTGAAGCCCGGCGCGCGACCGCCATGATAAAGGCCGGGGAATTCGTCGAGGCGGCGCGCGCGCTGGGGTGCCGGACCTGGGCCGGCGTGCCCTGCTCATTCCTGACGCCCTTCATCAATTACGTCATCAACGACGATCGCCTGCGCTACATCTCCTCCGCCAACGAGGGCGACGCCCTGGCCACGGCCGCGGGCGGCGCCATCGGCGGCGAACGCGCCGTGGTGATGATGCAGAACTCGGGCCTCGGCAACGCCGTGAGCCCGCTGACCTCGCTGACCCACGTCTTCCGCATACCGCTGCTCTTGATTTGCACGCACCGCGGCGCGCCGGGCGTTGCGGACGAGCCGCAGCACGAGTTGATGGGCCGGATCACCGGCGAGCTCCTCGCCACCCTGCGCGTGCCGTGGGAGCCGTTTCCCGCGGAGGCAGGGGACATCCGGCCCGCGCTGGCGCGGGCACGGGAATATCTCGACGGCGAGCAGCGCCCTTACGCGTTCATCATGGAAAAAAACACGGTCGCCGGGCACGAACTCAGGAAAAAATCGCTTGGATTGCCGCGGCGCGAGGCGCGTGTGCAGGAGGTCTACAGCAGCAATGTGGATCGGCGTCCCAGTCGCAATGAAGTGTTGCGACGGCTGATCGAACTGACACCGGAGGCCGGCACCGTGGTCATCGCCACCACCGGCTACACGGGGCGCGAACTCTATGCGCTGGCCGATCGCAAAAATCATTTTTACATGGTGGGATCGATGGGCTGCGCCTCCGCCTTCGGGCTGGGGCTCGCGCTGGCGCGGCCGGACTTGAAGGTGGTGGTGGTGGACGGCGACGGCGCGGCGCTCATGCGCATGGGCAACTTCGCCACGCTGGGCGCCTACGGGCCGTCGAACCTTTATCATCTCGTGCTCGACAACGAGGCCCACGATTCCACCGGCGCGCAGGCCACGGTGACGGCGGGCGTTTCCTTCGCCCGCATCGCGCAGGCGTGCGGTTACGCGCTGTGCCTCGCCGGCGACAGACCCGCCGTCGTCGACGCGCTGTTGAACGGGACCGCCGACGGGCCGAAGTTTGCGCATTTGAAGATCAGGACCGGCACCATCGCCGATCTGCCGCGCCCCAAATTGGCGCCGCCGGAAGTATTGCGCCGGTTGATGGCCCACATCGGCGCGAAATTTTGATGCATGACTTGCCGAGGATTTCAAAAAATGGTTGAACGCCTCATTTGCCGCCGCCAGTGGCAATCCCCGCTCGTCCCCCCTTTGTCAAAGGGGGGGTGGGGGGGGGATTTGGGCATTCGCTGTTTTGCGACACTCTAAGCCATCACCATGCGCGCCCTCCTTCTCAATCCCGGGCCGGTGACATTGAGCGAGCGCGTGCGCAAGGCGCTGACCGGCCCCGATCTCTGCCACCGCGAACCGGAATTCGCCGGGCTGCAAAACCACATCCGCGAGCGGCTGCTGAAAGTCTACGGCCTCGATCCGAAGCGTTATGCCGTGGCGCTGCTGACCGGCTCCGGCACGGCGGCCATGGAGGCGATGGTGGCAAGCCTGGTGCCGGAAGACGGGAGCCTCCTGGTCATCGAGAACGGCGCCTACGGCGAGCGGCTGTCGAAGATTGCGGAAATCCACGGCATTCCGACAATCCCGATCAAGTTCGAGTGGGGCGGCCGGATCGACACGCAGCGTCTCAAGCTCGCGCTCGACGAACACGAGGCCGTCTCCTGCCTCGCCGTGGTCCACCATGAGACCTCGACCGGCCGGCTCAATGATCTGGCGCCGGTTGCTCGATTGTGCGCGGAGCGCGGCATCCGCCTGCTGGTGGACGGCGTCAGCAGCTTCGGCGCCGAGGATCTGCGCTTCGACGAATGGAACCTCGCCGCCGTCGCCGCCGCCGCCAACAAGTGCCTGCACGGCGTGCCGGGCGCGGCCTTCGTCATCGTCCGCCGTGACGCGCTGCCTGATGACAAGGAGCGCAAGCGAACCTTGTATCTGGATTTGAGCACGTATTGCCGCGAGCAGGATCGCGGCGGCACGCCGTTCACGCAGTCGGTGCAGTGCTTCTACGCGCTGGCCGAGGCGCTGTCTGAATTCGAGGAACAGGGCGGCTGGCGCGCGCGCCATGATAAATACGCGGCATTGGCGAAACAAACACGTGACGGACTCATCAAACTGGGCATCAATTCATTGCTGCCGGAGGGCGCGTCATCCGTGGTGCTGAATGCCTACCTTCTGCCGAAGGGCGTGACTTATCAGAAGCTGCACGATCATTTGAAGAGCCACGGTTTCGTCATTTACTCCGGGCAGGGCCGGCTCGCGCAGTCGATCTTCCGCATCTCCACCATGGGGGAAATCACCGCCGCCGACGTCGACCGGCTGCTCGCCGCCTTCAAGGCCCTCGGCGCCTGATCTTCACTCGCGGGAACAACATCACCATGCGTCGCTTCGGTTTCACCGCGATAGAACTGATGGTGGTGATGGCGGTGGTCGCCATCCTGGCGCTGATGGCGGTTCCAAGTTATCAGGAAAAACTCATCCGCGATCAAATCATCGAGGCGCTGCCGCTGGCGGACATCGCGAAGGCACCGGTGGCGGCGACCTGGGCCGCCGCGCAGTCCTTTCCGCACGACAACGCCAGCGTCGGACTACCTGTCGCCGACAAGATCGTCAACAACTACATCAGCGCGGTGGCGATCGAAGACGGCGCCATTCACATCACCTTCGGCAACCGCGCCAACGGACTCATCAAGGGCAAAATTCTCACCCTGCGTCCGGCGGTGGTGGAGGACGCGCCGATCGTGCCGGTGACCTGGGTCTGTGGCTACGCCCCGGTGCCCGAGAAGATGACAGTCAAGGGCGAGAACAAAACCAACATCCGCGCGATCTACCTGCCGCTCAACTGCCGCTCTTGACGATTCGGCGCTTCCCGCTCAGGCGCGGTGGAGAGTGAGTTGCGGGGCGGCGTTTTGCTGGTGGGAGCGGATGAATTCGAGCAGATCTTCCCTGGTGAGCCTCGCGTCCCTGCGCATGTCGTCCTGCGAGCCGTGATGGATGAGGCGGTCGGGCAGGCCGTAATTCATGATGCGAATGACGATGCCTTCGGCGGCCAAAAGTTCGTTGACGGCGCTGCCGGCGCCGCCCTGCACCACGTTCTCCTCCACCGTCACGAGGAGGGCGTGCGTGGCGCCCAACTGGCGCAGCAAATCGGCGTCGAGCGGCTTGACGAAGCGCATGTTGACGACGGTGGCGTTCAACTCCTCGCCCGCCGCCAGCGCCATCGCCAGCGTCGTGCCGAAGGACAGAATCGCGATCCCCCGGCCCCTGCGGCGCACCTCGGCCTTCCCGACCGGCAGCGCGGTCATTTCCTTCTGCGGCTCGACGCCGGTGCCGCTGCCGCGCGGATAGCGCACGGCGGCCGGCTGGTCGAGCTGGTAGCCGGTGTAGAGCATCTGCCGGCATTCGTTCTCGTCCGCCGGCGCCATGATCACGATGTTCGGCAGGCAGCGCATGTAGCTCAAGTCATAGGCGCCGTTGTGCGTCGGGCCGTCGTTGCCGACGCAACCGGCACGGTCGATGGCGAACAGCACCGGCAGTTTTTGCAGGCAGACGTCGTGGATCAGCTGATCGTAGGCGCGCTGCAGGAAGGTGGAGTAGATCGCCACCACCGGCTTCAAGCCATCGCAGGCCATGCCCGCGGCCAGCGTCACCGCGTGCTGCTCGGCGATGGCGACATCGAAGTAGCGGTCGGGGTGCTGCTTGTGGAACTTGACCAGGCCGGAGCCTTCGCGCATCGCCGGCGTGATGGCGACAAAGCGCCCGTCCCTGGCCGCCATGTCGCAGCACCAGTCGCCGAAGACGTCGCTGAAGGTCGGCCTGGCCGATTTGCTCGAGGCCTGGATGCCCATTTCCGGATCGAAGGGCGAGGAGATGCCGTGGTACTTCACCGGATCGTTCTCGGCGGGCGCGTAGCCCTTGCCCTTCTTGGTGATGATGTGCAGCAGCCGCGGGCCCTTCATGTCGCGCAGGTTGCGCAACATGTGGATCAAGGTCGGCAAATCGTGGCCGTCGATGGGGCCGAAGTAGTTGAAGCCGAATTCCTCGAACAGCGTGCCGGGCACGATCAAGCCCTTGACGTGCTCCTCGACGCGGCCCGCGAGCTCGCGCACCGAGGGCAGGCCGGCCAGCACCTTTTTGCCGCCCTCGCGCAGCGTCGTGTAAATCTTGCCGGACAGCAGCTCGGCGAAGCGGTTGGACAGCGCGCCGACGTTGGGCGAGATGGACATGTTGTTGTCGTTCAGGATCACCAGCAGGTCGGCCTCGAGATCGCCAGCGTGGTTGAGCGCCTCGAAGGCCATCCCGGCGGTCAACCCCCCATCACCAATAATGGCCACCGACTTGCGGAGGCTGCCGGTGTTCTTCGCGGCAATGGCCATGCCGAGCGCCGCGCCAATGGAGGTGCTGGAATGACCGACGCCGAAGGTGTCGTATTCGCTCTCGTCGCGCCGCGGGAACGGCGCCAGCCCCCCCCATTTGCGGATGGTGAGGATCTGATCGCGGCGGCCGGTGAGAATCTTGTGCGGATAGGCCTGATGGCCCACGTCCCACACCAGCCGGTCCTCCGGCGTGTTGTAGACGTAATGCAGGGCCACGGTCAGCTCGATGGTGCCCAGGCCCGCGGCGAAATGGCCCGTGCTCTTGCTCACCGACTCCAGCAGATACTGACGCAATTCCGCGGCCACCGGCAGCAGGTCGGATTCGGCCATCCGGCGCAGATCAGCGGGACTGTCGATGCGCGCGAGCAGCGGGAAACGGTTGGGATCGAGCATGCGGCCTGTTCCTGAAAGGGGCGGTCATTATGGAGAGTGGATTGAACCTATGCAACCGATCGCGTGATGGAGTGCGGGATTCAGAAAACATTCGCATGCCATGCAGGTTGAAGCGATCCCCCGCTACCCTGACCCGCCGGCACGCAGCGCTTTCTTCCCCTGCAGAGAAGCGATCAGGGGGCAGGAAACGTTTCCCTTCGTCGCATGGCAGGCGCTCACAAGATCAGACAATGTAGCTTCCATGCGCGCCAAGTCCGCCAGTTTTTCGCGCACATCCCTGAGCTTGCGCTCGGCCAATCTCCCGGCCTCATCGCAATGCGTGCCATCCTCCAACTGCAACAGATCGTTGATTTCATCCAAACTGAACCCCAGTCGCTGAGCCGATTTCACAAACCGCACCCGCGCCACGTCCGCTCCGCTATAGCGACGGATGCCGCCGTAGGGCTTGGGTGGCATGGGCAACAAGCCTATGCGCTGATAGAAACGGATGGTCTCCACATTAACCCCGGCGACCTTGGCGAGAGTGCCAATGGTCAGATTCGGCAAATTGTTTTCCATACCGCTTGACTCCGTACTTAACTACGGAAATAGCTTTATATCACAAGCGGGCAGCTGAAAGGAGAACCTGATGTCGGAACCCCAAAACGGGCGCGCCGCCCTCGTCGCCGGCGGGCTGGCCGCCATACTCGCATCGACCTGCTGTCTGGGGCCGCTGGTGCTGGTCACGCTGGGGTTCAGCGGGGCCTGGATCGGCAACCTGACCGCGTTGGAGCCGTACCGGCCGACATTCATCGGCGCGGCGCTGGTCGCCATGTTCTTCGCCTGGCGTCGCATCTACCGCCCGACCGCAGCCTGCAAGCCGGGCGAAGTCTGCGCCGTGCCGCAGGTGCGCACCGCCTACAAGCTGATGTTCTGGATCGTGGCCGCGCTGGTCGTGGTCGCGCTCGGTTTTCCCTACCTGTTGCCTTTCTTCTACTGATTGGAGTTCACCATGAAAAAACTATTTGCCGCCATCGCCATTGCCGCCATCGCCATTGCCGCCGTCGTCATCCCTGGTTGGGCCGCCACGCAAACCGTCACGCTGTCCGTGCCCGGCATGACCTGCGCCGCCTGCCCGATTACGGTCAAGAAAGCGCTCTCCAGGGTCGAGGGCGTCAGCCAGGTGGCTGTGACCTTCGAGAAGCGGGAAGCGGTCGTGATCTTTGACGATACCAAAACCAGCGTCCAGAAACTGACCAAGGCGACCGAGGACGCGGGCTATCCGTCCAGCGTCAAACACCTGGAGTGAGGGAGCCCTTGTGGCAAATCCGCTCAACCTGCTCACCCGCGTCGGTGACAAAGCCGGCGCTCTCGGCGCGCTGGTTTCCGCCATGGGTTGCGCCATGTGCTTCCCCGCCATTGCCAGCATTGGCGCGGCGCTGGGCATGGGCTTTTTGAGCCAATGGGAGGGGTTGTTCGTCAACACGCTGCTGCCGATGTTCGCGGGGCTTGCCCTGATCGTCAATGCCCTGGGATGGATCAGTCACCGGCAATGGCACCGCAGTGCGCTCGGCATGATCGGGCCGGTCATGGTGCTGATCTCGCTGTACCCTTTATTTCAGTATGGATGGGGCAGTTATGTGACCTACACCGGGCTCGGTCTGATGGTGGCCGTCTCCCTCTGGGACCTCGTTTCACCGGCCAGCCGCCGCTGCGGACCGGACGCCTGTGAACCGCCCCAAAGCGAGACAGACGGCGTGAGGCGTTGTTGAATCTAAATTAAAGAGAGGGGCAATTACATGACCCACTTGAAGATTACCGGAATGACCTGCGACTCGTGCGCTGTGCACGTCAAGGAAGCCCTGGAGAAAGTGCCGGGAGTACAGTCCGCTGTCGTGTCATACCCGAAGGGCACGGCGCAACTCGTTACCGAGCCCGGCACGTCGTTGGATGTGCTGACCGCCGCCGTGGCCAGACTCGGCTACAAGACCATGCTCGCTGATGCCCCTCCAAGGGAAAGGCGCAATGGTCTGCTCGACAAGGCGCTGGGATGGCTGGGCGGCGGTGACAAACACGGTGGTGATGGAGGCGGGCTCCGCATCGCCGTCATCGGCAGCGGTGGAGCCGCGATGGCGGCGGCCATTACCGCCGCAGAACATGGCGCCAAAGTCACCGTGATCGAGCGTGGCATCATCGGCGGCACTTGCGTCAACATCGGCTGCGTGCCGTCCAAGATCATGATCCGCGCGGCGCACTTCGCCCATGCGCGCAAGGTAAGTCCGTTCGACGCCGGCATCACCGCCACAACACCGCAAATCAACCGCAAGCTGCTGCTGGCCCAGCAGCAAGGTCGCGTCGAAGAACTGCGCGTGGCCAAATACGAGGCGATCATCGCCGGCAATCCCAACATTACACTGCTGCGCGGCGAGGCGGGTTTCCGGGATGCCCAGACCCTCACCGTCAAGCTCAGCGGCGGCGGCGAGCAGATCGTGGCTTTTGATCGCGCCTTGATCGCCACCGGTGCGCGCCCGGCGATTCCACCGATCCCGGGCCTCAAGGACACGCCCTACTGGACCTCCACCGAGGCGCTGGCCAGCGACACGATCCCGCCGCGCCTGCTGGTGATCGGCTCCTCGATCGTCGCGGCGGAATTGGCGCAGGCGTATTCACGGCTGGGCAGTCAAGTGACCATCGTCGCGCGCAGCACGCTGTTCTTCCGCGAAGACCCGCTCATTGGCGCGGCGCTGGGGCGGGTGTTTGCGGACGAGGGCATTGCCATTCTACGGCAGACGCAGACCCGCCAGGTCAGCCACGTCAACGGCGAATTTGTACTGGAGACCTCGGCCGGCACGCTCAGGGGCGATGCGTTGCTCATCGCCACCGGCCGCGCGCCAAACACCGAGGCGCTGAATCTGGAGGCCATCGGCGTCAAGACGGCCAGGGGTGGCGTAATCGCAGTCAACGAACAGCTGCAGACCAGCGTGCCGCACATCTACGCCGCCGGCGATTGCACCGACCTGCCGCAGTTCGTCTACGTGGCTGCCGCCGCTGGTTCGCGCGCCGCCGGAAACATGACCGGCCTTGAGGCGACGCTGGACTTGCGCAGCATGCCGGCGGTGGTGTTCACCGATCCGCAGGTGGCCACGGTGGGCCTCTCCGAGGCCGAAGCGCATCTCAAAGGCATCGAGACCGACAGCCGCACGCTGACGCTGGACAACGTGCCGCGCGCGCTCGCCAACTTCGACACACGGGGCTTCATCAAGCTGGTTGCCGAAGCTGGCTCGGGCCGTCTGCTCGGGGTGCAGGCGGTGGCGCCGGAGGCAGGTGAACTGATCCAGACGGCGGCGCTCGCCATCCACCACCGCATGACCGTTGCCGACCTTGGCGCGCAACTGTTCCCGTACCTGACGATGGTCGAGGGGCTGAAGCTTGCGGCCCAGACCTTCAGCAAGGACGTGAAGCAGCTTTCCTGCTGTGCGGGGTGACCGATGAACAATCAAGAGACACTTTGCCGTGGCGAGACCTCTGCCACATGGGCGATCACTGAACACCGGGCAGCGACGGGCGCGGTTGCGTTCCCCCGCTTGCCGCTGCTAGTCGCGCGCGCCACCGGCGGCAGGTCGGATTCGGCCATCCGGCGCAGATCAGCGGGACTGTCGATGCGCGCGAGCAGCGGGAAACGGTTGGGATCGAGCATGCGGCCTGTTCCTGAAAGGGGCGGTTATCATGGAGAGTGGATTGAACCTATGCAACCGAATGCACTCCATACCCAGATTGCCGCGCCGGGAGCGGTAAAACCCTGGTTCCGTGCTCGACATTGGGGCAGGATTACAGTATTGTTATTCACCCGACACAATGGCGCAATCCATTGAACCTCCGGCAAAAAGAACGCAAAGGATTTTGAACGCATGGGCGTCCCTCTCATACAGCAATACCGCGTCGCCAAATACATCATTCAACAGAAACTCAAGGGGGTTCCCCGCTACCCGCTCGTGTTGATGCTGGAACCGCTGTTCCGCTGCAACCTGGCCTGCGCCGGCTGCGGCAAGATCGATTATCCCGACGACATCCTCGACAAGCGGCTGTCCTTCGAGGAATGCATGGAGGCCATCGACGAGTGCGGCGCGCCGATCGTGTCCGTCGCCGGCGGCGAACCGCTGATCCACAAGGACATGGCCCGCATCGTGCGCGGCTTCATCGCCAGGAAGAAATTCGTCTACCTGTGCACCAACGCGCTGCTGCTCGAGCGCAAGATGGACGAGTACGCGCCGTCGCCGTATCTCACCTTCTCGATTCACCTCGACGGCAACCAGCACCGCCACGACACCTCCGTGTGTCGCGATGGTGTTTATGAAAAATGCATCGAGGTGATCAAGGAGGCCCGCCGCCGCGGCTTCCGCGTGACCGTGAACTGCACGCTGTTCCAGGGCGAGTCCGCGCCGGAGGTGGCGGAATTTATGGACACCATGATGGCGCTGGGCGTCGAGGGCGTCACGCTGGCGCCGGGCTACAGCTACGAACGCGCGCCACGCCAGGACGTGTTCCTGAAGAAACAGGGCGCCAAACAGTTGTTCCGCGACATCTTCTCATTGGGCAGGGCCCGCAGGAACGGCCGCCGCTGGCGCTTCAACCAGTCGAGCCTGTACCTCAATTTCCTGGCCGGCAACGAAACCTATCACTGCACGCCGTGGGGCAATCCGACGCGCAACGTGTTCGGCTGGCAGAAACCCTGCTACCTGCTGGTGGGCGAGGGTTATGCCCCCAGCTTCAAGGCGCTGCTGGAGGAGACCGAATGGCACAGGTACGGCACCGGCAGAAATCCGAAGTGCGCCAATTGCATGGTGCATTCCGGTTTTGAGGCCACCGCCGTCGACGACACCTTCCGCCATCCGCTCAAGGCCCTGCGCGTCGCCCTGTTCGGCCCGAAGACCTCCGGCCCGATGGCGCCGGAGCCGCCCGTGCTGTATGAGGACGAAAAGAACCGGCCCCGGCTCAAGCTCGTGATCAAGTCCGAGCCGGCGCGCACCTGTGACAGCAACAAGCAGCAGGCTGCCGGTTGAGACTGATTTGTTCTGAAGTGATGGGGGAGCTTTGCGCAGCCCGCGTCCTTGATGCGGGTTGTTCGTTATCATGGTTGACGTTCTGTCCTTGCTGCCCGCGTTCATTGCCGGCCTCGTGACATGGCTGCTGCCGTGGCGGCCGTGGTCCACGCACGAGCGGCTGGACGCCGCGCCGCCGCGGGAGCCCGCCGATTTGAGTGACATCACCGTGTTGATGCCGGCCCGCAACGAGGCCGCGGTGATTGGCCATACGCTGGAGGCGCTGGCATCCCAGGGACGTGATTTGTCGGTCATCGTGATCGACGATCAATCCACCGACGGCACGGCGGCGATTGCCCGCGGCGTGGAGGGATTGAACCTGCGCGTCATCGCCGGACAGCCCCTGCCGCGGGGCTGGAGCGGAAAATTGTGGGCCCTCGAACAGGGCCGGATGCTGGCGCGGACGCCGTTGATTTTGCTGCTCGACGCCGACATCGCGCTTGCGCCCGGCACGCTCGCCGCGCTGCGCGCCCACCTCCTTGACCGGCGGCTGCAACTGGTGTCGCTCATGGCCCACCTCGGGATGGTCACCTTCTGGGAAAAACTGCTGCTCCCCGCCTTCGTGTATTTCTTCAAGATGCTCTATCCCTTCGCGCTCGCCAACAGCCCCAACCCAAGACAGGCCGCCGCCGCCGGCGGCTGCATCCTGGTGGAATCCCGCGCCCTTGGCGATCTCGGTGGATTCGCGGCCCTGCAGGAGGCGCTGATCGATGACTGCACGCTGGCGGCCCGGATCAAGAACGCCGGCGGCAGGACGTGGGTGGGACTCACCCATTCGGCGCGCAGCCTGCGCCGCTACATGCATTTGCGCGTGATCTGGGACATGGTGGCCCGCACCGCCTACACCCAGTTGCGCTACTCGCCCCTGCTGCTGGCCTTGTGCGCGCTGCTCATGGGCGGCGTCTACCTGCTGCCGGCGGTGATGCTCCTGGCGGGCATGCACGTCACCACCGCCATGCTGGCCCTGGGCCTGGCCGCCAGCCCCTATCTCCCCACGCTGCGCTACTACCAGCAATCGCCGCTCTGGGCGCTGGCCATGCCCGGCATCGCCGCCCTGTTCCTCGCCATGACGCTGAGTTCGGCCTGGCGCTACCACCGCGGTGTGCGCTCGCGGTGGAAGGACCGCATCTACGGCCGCTAGGCGGCGAATTGTGAACTTTTTCCCGGACCGGGCGCTCTACCGGCTTGCCTTTAACCTTAACCTTATTCAGCAGATTTTCATCCAATCATCAGTATGCTAACTTCGCGTTTGGAGGCGTTTTCCACCGATTATGTTTAAAAAATTTCTGTCCTTGAGCCTGATCCTTCTTGCCGCGGCCTGGTTCGCTCCCAACAGCCCCGCGGCCGCCGAACAACCCCAGAATGAAGCGAAGCAAGTCGTTGAAAAGCTTCATGAAGCCCTCATTGACGTCATGAAGCGCTCCAGCCAGCTGGGATATCAGGGCCGGCTGGAGAACCTCACCCCCATCGTGCAAAAAAGCTTCGATTTTCCCGCCATCGCCAAGATTATCGTCGGCCGTTATTGGGGGACATTGAGCGACCAGGATCACCAGGCCTTCCTCGATGCCTTCAGCCGGCTCAGCACCGCCACCTACGCCTCCCGCTTCGACAGCTATGGCGGCGAGACCTTCCGCACCGTGGCCGTGGAGCCACAGTCCGGTCAGGATATCATCGTCAAGACGGAGCTGGTGCAGGCGGACGGCTCCGTGGTCAAGCTGGATTACGTCGTGCGCCCCTCGGAGAACGGCCAATGGCGGATCCTGAACGTCATCGCCGACGGAGTGAGCGACCTGTCGCTGAAACACGCGGATTACACCGCCGTCATCAAAAATGAAGGGTACCCTGCACTTCTGGCCAGATTGAATGATAAGATAAGCAAGTACGCCAAGCCGTCGGGCAAGTGAATCCCGGCGGAGAGCGGCGGGTGGAAAAAAAGTTAAGAACCATTTGACAGGCTACGGGGACATGAGCGTATGACTTGGGACAGACAGGCCGCAGGCGCGGGCGTGGGGGCGTTGTTGATCGCGGCAATGCTGGGTGGCTGCAACACCGATCCGACGGTCAACAAAGACGATGATTTTGAAGGAATGAACCGCGCGTTCTACAAGTTCAACGACGCGCTGGACAAACACATCATCAAGCCGGTGGCGGAGGAATACGTCAAGGTCACGCCACAGATCATACGCACGGGCGTGACCAATTTTTTCTATAACATGGATTCCCCCAATGTCATCCTCAACGACATTTTGCAAGGGAAGCTGAAACAGGCGTGGGATGACACCGGCCGCTTCATCACCAACAGCACGATCGGTGTCGGCGGACTGTTCGATCCCGCGAGCGGTTCCGGCCTCATCAGGCACGAGGAGGACCTGGGACAGACCTTTGGAAAATGGGGCATGGGTGAGATCGACTACCTTGTCATTCCCTTGGTGGGTCCAAACTCGGTGCGTGACGCCCCTGATCTGGTCACCAGCGCCTTGCTGAGCCCGCTGTATTACGCCAGCTTCGTGGTGACCTTCCCGCTGGGCGCCTTGAACGCCATCAACACGCGCGCGAATTTGCTCGACGCTTCACGCATCGTCGAGGAGGCGGCGCTCGATCCCTACAGCTTCGTCCGCGAGGCCTACCGGCAGAATCGCATCTACAAAATCTATGATGGCAATCCGCCCATCAAGGTGGAGGAGGAAAACCTCGACACGGGCGAAACCGGCGTGCTGCACGTATATTGATCCAGCCACGGCTCCTTGAAAACAAAAACGGCGGGATTCCCCGCCGTTTTTGTTTGGAATCCGATCGGCCTCGCATCACTTTCGCCGGGAGCAAAATGTAACGTGCACAACGACCGCGAAAGTGGCGTGGCACAGGATGTGCCGCGTAGCACGCGACACCCTGACCGCGCCAGCGGTCCGGCGTCAACTCATGATGAAGTGCGGGAAATGAGAGATGGTCGGGGTGACACGATTCGAACGTGCGACACCTAGCTCCCGAAGCTAGTGCTCTACCAGGCTGAGCTACACCCCGAGGATGACGGAACCGTCGCCCGACGATCAAGGCGGCCTCTGGATTCGACTCCCACGTGGCGGGAAATCGGCGGCGCGTCTTGGCCGGAGCGGGCGGGCAGTGTAAGCGATAGCCCCGGTGGATTCAACGACACCGCCGCCCCGCGGCAAAGAGCAAGGGATCCGCCGGGTCACTGGAAAACCAGTGTCGCGATCATCACATCGCCGTCGGGCGAAGGCTCGACGGTGAATCCGAAGCGCCTTGCGAGCCTGATCATTTCCGTATTGATCCTGAGGATCTGCCCCGTCATCGCTCCCGTGCCGCGCTCGCGGACGTAGCGAATCATCTTGTCCATCAACGCGCCCCCCAATCCCTTTTTCTGATAATCCGGGCGTATCACGATGGCGAATTCCGCCTCGGAATTGTCGGATTTGGTGATGGCGCGCACGACCCCCACCGTCTCGGCTTCCTCGCCGGCGCCGCGGGTGGCGATGAAGGCCATTTCGCGGTCGTAATCGATTTGCGTAAAGCGGGCCAGCTGGGCGTGGCTCATCTGGTAAACGTGGCTGAAAAAGCGGAAATAAAAATCCTCGGGCCGCAATTTTTCAATCAAGCGCCGGTGTGCCGGCTCATCCTCCGGCCGTATCGGCCGGATCAGGAATTTTTCGCCGTTCTTGAGGGTCAGCGTTTCCTCGAGTTCCCGCGGGTAGGGCCGGATGGCCAGGCGCTGCACGCCGGAGCCGCGCGGGGGTTGCACGCGGATGCGGGCATCCAGGACCACGACGCCCTTCTCGTCCGCCAGCATGGGGTTGATGTCGATCTCGACGATGTCGGGGCGGTCGATGATCATTCGCGAGAGATGCACAAGATTCAGGGCAATGGCGTCCAGATCCACGGCGGCGCGGTCGCGGTAGCCGCACAGCAGCCGGTGCACGCGCGTGCGCCGCATGAGGTCGCGCGCCAGATGCATGTTGAGCGGCGGCAGAGCGATGGCCGTGTCCGCCAGCACCTCCACCGCCGTGCCGCCGTCGCCGAACATCACCACCGGGCCGAAGATGCTGTCCATGGCCATGCCCAGGATGAGTTCGCGCGCGGTGGATCGCCTGACCATGCGCTGAATCGAGAAGCCGTCCACGCGCGCCGGGGGAGTCAGCGCCGCGGCGCGCGTCAGCATCGACTGTGCCGCCAGCCGCACCGCCTGCGCGGACGAGAGGTCCAGCGCCACACCGCCCACGTCGGACTTGTGGCTGATGTCGGGGGACAGGATTTTAAGCGCCGCGGGGTAGCCCGTTTTTTCCGACAGCGCGACGGCGGTCTCCACGTCGGCCGCGAAATGCGTCTCCACGACCGGGAAACCGTAGGCCTCAAGCGCCCTTTTGGCCTCGAGTTCGGTCAGCAGCTCGCGGCCGGACGCCAGGGCTTTTTCGATGATCGCGGTGACCGCGGCGGAATCGGGCGACCAGTGCTCGGGCGGCCAGGGCGGCGTTTGGCTTAAGTTCTCCTGCGTGCGCCGGTAATCGCGCAGGATGAGAAAGGCCTGCAGGGCCGCGTACGGCGTCGCGTACGCCGGGATGCCGGCCTGCTCGAAGACCCTGCGCGCCGCCGCCGCCGTGACCTCCCCCATCCAGCAGGCGAACAGCGGCACGGAGGAACGCCCGGTCTCCCCGACCACCGCCTCCGCGGCGGCGATGCTCGAGGCCAGCGCCGTGGGCACGTTGATGACCATGACGGCGTCGACGTTCGGATCGCCGGCGACGATGCCCAGCGTCTGGCGGTACCGTTGCGCGTCCGCGTCGCCGATGATGTCGACCGGATTGCCGCGGGACCAGGTCGCGGGCAGGACCGCATCAAGACGCTGGATCGTCTCCGGCGCCAGCGCCGCCAGCGTCCCCCCGAGCAGGCTCAAGACGTCGGCGGCGAGCACTCCCGGCCCGCCGCCGTTGGTCACTATCGCCACCCGGTCGCCCTGCGGCTGCCGCCTGGACAGGGCAAGCGTCTCCGCCGCGTCAAACAGGGCCTCCACGTGATCCACGAGGATGATGCCGGCGCGCCGCAGCGCGCTTTCAAACACGGCGTAGCTTCCCGCCATCGCGCCGGTGTGTGATTTGGCGGCGCGGGCGCCGGCCGCACTGCGGCCGGCCTTGATGGCGATCACCGGCTTGTTCCTGGCGATGGCGCGCGCCGCCGAAAGAAATTTGCGCGGCGAGGTGATCGATTCCACGTACAGCAGCACGGCGCGCGTGCGCCGGTCAAGGCACAAATAATCCAGCATGTCCCCGAAGTCCACGTCGACCATGTCGCCCAGGGAGACGATGTTGCTGAACCCGACGTTGTTGGCGCCGGCCCAGTCGATCACGGCCGTGCACATGGCGCCGGACTGCGCGACGAAGGCCAGATTGCCGGGCGCGGCGTCCAGATGGGCAAAGCTCGCGTTGAGGCCGATGCGCGGGTTCAAATGGCCGATGCAGTTCGGGCCGAGCAGGCGCATGCCGTGGCGCCGGGCGGCCTGCAGCAGTTCACCGCGCTGCGGGCCGGCCCCGCCGGCGTCATGGAAGCCGGCGCTCAGGATCACGGCCGCCTGGGTGCCGCGTTCCCCGAGCGCGGAGATCAACGCCGGCACCGTAGCCGCGGGCGTGCCGATGACCGCCAGCTCCGGCGCCTCCGGCAGCGCGGCGACGTCCGGATAGGCGGCCAGGCCCGCGATCTGTTCGTACTTCGGGTTGACGGGATAGATCGGACCCTTGAAACCGCCGCGCAGCAGGTTGCTCATGACCTTCTGCCCGACGCTGCCCGGGCGCTCGGAGGCGCCGATCAGGGCGACGGATTTCGGGGCCAGCAGATGGTGGAGGTTCAGCTGACGCATGTGCCATCCAGGGGATCGCGCGCAATCACGCCATCGAACGCCGGGGCGCGTGGCGGGCGTATCTCATGACGCGTGATTTCCAGGGGTGGGCAATCAGAAACTGCGGCAGATAGTGAACTCCGCGAGCAGGCGCAGCGCCTCCCGATCGCGGGAAGGCGGCAGGTCCGCCAGCGCATCCACGGCCTTCTGTATTTCGGCGCGCGCAAGGCCGGCGGCATGGTCGATCGCGCCCGTGGCTTCGATGGCGGCGGTGACGGCCGCGATGTGTTCGCGGCCGCCCTGCCGGATGGCGGCGCGCAGCGCCTGCGCCTGCGCTGGCCCGCTGTGCCAGAGGGCGTGCAGCAGCGGCAGCGTCGGCTTGCCCTCGGCCAGGTCATCGCCGATGTTCTTGCCGCGCGCCTCCGCCGAGCCGCTGTAATCGAGCACGTCGTCGATGAGCTGATAGGCGACACCCACGTGTCTGCCGTACACGGCCAGCGCCGTCTCCACCGTCGTCTCCCGCCCCGCGAGCACGGCGCCGAGCTGCGCGGCGGCCTCGAAGAGCCTGGCGGTCTTGGCGGTGATCACGGCGAAGTATCGTTCGCGGGTGGTGTCCGGGTTGTGACGGTTGGCAAGTTGCATGACCTCGCCGGCGGCAATGGTGTTGGTGGCGTCGGCCAGCACCGACATGACGCGCATGTCATTGACGCCGACCATCATCTGAAACGCCCGCGAATACAGAAAATCGCCGACCAGCACCGAGGCCGAGTTGCCCCACAGACGGTTGGCGGTCTGCCGCCCGCGCCGCAATTCGGAGGCGTCCACCACGTCGTCGTGCAAAAGCGTCGCGGTGTGAATGAACTCGATGATGGCGGCAAGCGTGACATGCGCCCGGCCCTGATAACCGCAGGCCCGCGCGGCAAGCAGCGCGATCGCCGGCCGCAACCGCTTGCCGCCGCTGTTGATGATGTAATGCGCGAGTTTGTCGATGAGCGGCACCTCGGAATAGAGCGATGCTTCGATCAACTGGTTGACCGCGGCCATGTCCTCCGCAATCAGCGCCCGCACTTTTTCCAGCCCCTGGCTTTCGGAGGGTGGGGAGGAACTCAGGCCGTGAACGGCGGTGTTGCGGGCTTTGGCGCGCATGGGTGCCGCTAGAATAGCACTTTACCCGGCCCCCGGCGTGTCCCGTTCGATGCGGAAGGTAAAGTGGCCCGGCAGTATTTCCAGATGATGAATCAGCCGGAACGAGCGGCCATGAGCTGCATGCGACTCGAATAAATCCGCGACCCCCTCCAGCGAAAAATCCTGGATGTGCGTCACCGCCGGGCAGTAATCATGCAGCGGAATCTCCGCGTACATGATCGCCTCGTCCCGCGCGCAGCGCAGTATCTCGCTCGTGCAGGCATGGAGCGAGGCGTCGCTCAAATGCTCGAAGACGTCAAACACGAGGAAAAAATCGAATGTGTCACCGGCATAAGGCAGACGGGAGACATTGCCGCGATGAACGCAGAGGTGTTCGGCAATCCCCGCGCGCTCCGCAAAGCGTGTCAGCCGCCGCAGGTCATCCGCGCCGTAATCACAACAGACCAGATGCCTGCCCGCATAATCGCGCAGACTCAATGATGCGCGCCCCCAGCCGCAACCAAGATCGCAGCCCTGCAATTCCACTTTTTTATCCAGCGGTAGAAAAGGGTCAAGGTAAATCTCGGGGAAAACCAGATACAGCGCGCGTTGCCAATACGCCGAGGCCGCTTGCAACCGTGCCTCACGGTCATGACAATCATTTTCGTTTCGAATCGGCGGCGGCAGCCAGTCGCGCACATTGATCGCCGCCGGCGGGGCGAAGCCGATGATGTCGTACAAAATGCCGCTGAACAGCGGCCAGCGCCACAGCGCGGCCGTCTGTTCGTCGCCGCCGATCTTCAAATCCGGCAGGACGCCGCGGGCTTCCAGCTCCCCGCAGGAAGTGGAGATGCGTTCCATGCCGATCCGCTCGATGATTGCAGCAACCTTCACAGCAAATTCTCCGTACGGACAGCGGAAATAATCGGCGATGGCAACCAGCAAGGCGACGAGGCCCGGATGCCGGCGTTCAAGGTCGAGAATATTCGCCGGTATCTGCATCAAAATGGCCGTTCTGTCGATTCACGCCCGGGGCTAGAATAACACCCCGGGGGCCGCCCGAAGGGCCGATATTTTGCGGGTTGTGTTTGGTCACTGAATTCCGTAGAATCGCGCCCCTTGATTTGTATTGGTGTCCGAAATACTTTGGAGTTGAAAGAGTTATGTACGCGGTGATCAGAACGGGCGGCAAACAGTACAAGGTCGCCGAGGGCGATACCCTGAGAGTGGAACTGCTGCCGGCCGAGCCGGGCGCCAGCATCGACATCAATGAGGTGTTGATGATCGTCGACGGCGACAAGGTGGCCGTGGGCGCGCCGGTGGTCGCGGGCGCCAGGGTGTCCGCCAAGGTCGTGGGCCACGGCCGCGGCAGGAAGATCCGCGTCATCAAGTTCCGCCGCCGCAAGCATTACCGCAAGCAGCAGGGACACCGGCAGCACTACACCACGCTGCAGATCACCAGGATTCAGGCCGGCACGTAAGCCGCGCCACAAGCACAGGAGACGGTCATGGCACACAAGAAGGCGGGCGGCAGCACGCGCAACGGCCGCGACTCCCGGGCGAAACGGCTGGGCGTGAAGCATTTCGGCGGCGAGGCGGTGAAGGCCGGCAACATCATCGTGCGCCAGCGCGGCACGCAGTACCGGGTCGGCGCCAACGTCGGCCTCGGCCGCGATCACACGCTGTTCGCCAAGGTGGACGGCCACGTCGAATTCACAACCCGCGGACACAAGGCCCGTACTTTTGTGAATGTCCGTCCGGCCTGACGGCCGCCGCGATCTCGCCATGAAAACCCCGTCGCTGACGGGGTTTTTTGTTTGTGGGCCGGGTTTTCAGGGGCACAGTGCGATGAAATTCATAGACCAGGCGATCATCCGCGTCGAGGCCGGCAGGGGCGGCGACGGCTGCATGAGCTTCCGCCGCGAGAAATACGTCCCCCGCGGCGGGCCGGACGGCGGCGACGGTGGCGCCGGCGGCAGTGTTTATCTCATCGCCGACGAGGGCAGGAACACGCTGATGGATTTCCGCTATGAGCGCCTGTTTCGCGCCCAAAACGGCGGCAACGGCATGGGCAGGCAGTGTTCCGGCCGCGCCGGCGAAGACCTGTTGATCCGCGTGCCGGTCGGGACCGTGGTGTACGACACCGCCACCGAGGAATCGCTCGGCGACCTGACGAAGTCTGGTGAGCGGCTGCTGGTCGCCCGCGGCGGGCGCTTCGGCCTCGGCAACATGAACTTCAAGAGCAGCACCAACCGCGCCCCGAGAAAAACCACGAAGGGCGAGCCCGGCGAGGCGCGCGAACTCCGGCTGGAACTGCGGCTGCTGGCGGATGTCGGCGTGGTGGGCATGCCCAACGCCGGCAAGTCCTCGCTCATCCGCGCGGTGTCGGCGGCGCGGCCCAAGGTGGCCGATTACCCGTTTTCAACGCTGCACCCCAGCCTCGGCGTGGTGCGCACGGGCCCGGACCAGAGCTTCGTCATCGCCGACATTCCCGGGATCATCGAAGGCGCCGCCGAGGGCGCGGGGCTGGGCATCCAGTTCCTGCGGCACGTGCAGCGCACGCGCCTGCTGCTGCACCTGCTGGACGCGAGCGACGTCGATCCCGGCCGCGATCCGGCGCGCGAGTTCAAAACGGTGCAAAATGAGCTCAAGAAATACAGCCGCGAGCTGTCGAGGCGCGAGCGCTGGCTGGTGCTGAACAAGATCGACCTGCTCCCGCCGTCCGCGCGCAAGACGCGCTGCCGCAGGATCGCGAAGGACGCGGGCTGGAAGGGGCCGGTGCACGCCGTGTCGGCGCTGACCGGCGAGGGCTGCATGGAGCTGATGCGCAAGGTGCAAACCTATCTGGAACAGTCGGGAAGGATCGAAAAGGAACGCACATCATGAAAACCCGCGAACAACTGCGCGGCTGCCGCCGTTGGGTGATCAAGATCGGCAGCGCGCTCGCCACGCGCGACGGCCAGGGCCTGCGCGTGGAATCCATCGGCGCCTGGGTCGCGCAGGCGGCGGACTTGTGGCGCGCGGGTCGCGAGGTGGTGCTGGTCACCTCGGGCTCCGTCGCGGAGGGCGTGGCGCGGCTGGGCTGGAAGCAGCGGCCGCACGCGCTGCACGAGTTGCAGGCGGCGGCGGCCGTCGGCCAGATGGGCCTGGTGCAGGCCTACGAGTCCGGCTTCCAGCGCCACGGCATCCACACCGCGCAGGTGCTGCTGACGCACGAGGACCTGGCCCACCGTCAGCGTTATTTGAACGCCTGCAGCACCCTGCGCACGCTGCTCAAGCTGCGCGTCGTTCCCGTCATCAATGAAAACGACACCGTCGCCACCGAGGAGATCAAGCTCGGCGACAACGACACGCTGGCGGCGCTGGTGGCCAACCTGATCGAGGCGGACGTGCTGGTGATCCTGACCGACACCGCCGGCCTTCACGACAAGGACCCGCGCAGGCATCCCGACGCCAGGCTCATCCCGGAGGCGCGCGCAGGCGATCCGGCCCTGGAGGCGATGGCCGGCGACGGCGGCCAGTGGGGACGTGGCGGCATGCGCACCAAGGTGCGCGCCGCCAGGCTCGCCGCGCGTTCCGGGACGGCGACCGTGATTGCCTGCGGTCAGGAAAACGACATTCTGAAGCGGCTGGCGGCCGGCGAGGCCATCGGCACGCTGCTCAAGCCCGCCGAGGCGCGGCTCGCGGCGCGCAAGCAGTGGCTGGGCAGCGGACTCAAGGTGCAGGGGACGCTGCGCCTCGACGCCGGCGCCGTGCGCGTGCTGCGCGAACAGGGCCGCAGCCTGCTCGCCGTCGGCGTGAAGGATGTCGAGGGGGAGTTTGCCCGCGGGGCGCTGGTGGCCTGCCTGGACATGGAGGGACGCGAGATCGCCCGCGGCCTCACGAACTACTCCGCGGCCGAGGCGCGCGCGATCAAGGGGCTGGCCAGCGACAAGATCGAATCCGTGCTCGGCTACGCCTTCGAGCCGGAACTGATCCACCGCGACAATCTGGTCCTGACCTGAAAATGTCTCATCATTCCGGCAGAGCCCGCCCCGTATCAGTAGCGGGGGACTCTGCGGAACCCGGACGACACGGACGTCATTCCGGCAGGGATTGCCGGAACCCAGCGTACAGGGACGTACAGTTGGGACCGTGCCGGTATGACGATTAAAGACGCCAGCGGACGGCTGGAAATCCTTCAGGCCAGCGCGCGGATGCGGGCGGTCAGCCGCGACTTGTGGCGCGCCGCCTTGTTGTCATGGATATGGCCCTTGGTGGCCAGGCGGTCGATAAGCGGTTCGGCGGTCTTGTAGGCGGCCTCCGCCGATTTCCTGTCCTTCGATTCAATGGCGCGCACCACGTTTCTGATCAAGGTGCGCAATTGGGAGCGGCGCGCGGCGTTGTGCTGGCGACGCTTGACCGACTGGCGCGCCCGTTTGCGGGCGGATTTGATATTGGCCACGTAACGGCTCCAAAAGATTGAAGGTGTAAAACGGCGCGCAAATATGCGGGTTTCAGCTGTATTTGTCAATCAGGTATCATAACCCCGCGCCGCCGCCGCAATAGAAACGGTTCCCTCTCCCCCGACATCCAACCAAACCGAGGTCCCTCTGAGCACCCGCCTGTTCCGCTCCACCGCCACGACCGGCTCGATGACGCTGGTGTCGCGCGTCTTCGGTTTCGTGCGCGACATGGTCATCGCCGGGCAGTTCGGCGCGGGCCTGTACGCCGACGCGTTTTTCGTCGCCTTCCGCATCCCCAATTTCTTCCGCCGCCTGTTCGCCGAGGGTTCCTTCTCACAGGGCTTCGTGCCGGTGCTGGCGGAATACAAGAGCCGCCGCGGGCCGGACGAGGTGCGCATGCTCGTGGACCGCGTGGCCGGGACACTCGCCGGCGCGCTGTTCCTGGTCACCGTCGTGTGCGTGCTGGCGGCGCCGCTGTTCGTGGCGGTGTTCGCGCCGGGATTCTTGAGCCAGCCGGAGAAATACGCGGTGACGACCGTGATGCTGCGCATCACCTTCCCCTATCTGCTGTTCATCTCGCTTGCCGCCTTTGCCGGCGCCATCCTCAACACCCACGGACGCTTCGGCATCCCGGCGTTCACGCCGGTGTTCCTCAACGTGAGCCTCATCGTGGCGGCGCTGGCGCTGGCGCCGCACTTCACGCGGCCGGTGGTGGCGCTGGCGTGGGGCGTGTTCGTCGGCGGGCTGGTGCAACTCGTGTTTCAACTGCCGTTCCTGAAACAGCTCGGCCTGCTGCCGCGGCCGGTGTTCGCCTGGCATGACGCGGGCGTGCGGCGGATCATGAGGTTGATGGGACCGGCGCTGTTCGGCGCCTCGGTGGCGCAGATCAACCTGATGTTCGACACGCTGCTGGCCTCGTTCCTGCAGACCGGCAGCGTGTCGTGGCTGTACTACGCCGACCGGCTGCTGGAATTCCCGCTGGGCGTGTTCGGCATCGCGCTCGCCACCGTCATCCTGCCGTCGCTGTCGGAGCAGCACGCCGACGGCGACACGGCGCAATTCTCGCAACTGCTGGACTGGGCGCTGCGCTGGGTGTGCGTGATCGCCATCCCGGCGGCGCTGGGCCTGATGCTGTTCGCGGCGCCGATGCTCTCCACGCTGTTCCAGTATGGCCGCATGTCCGAGCGCGACGTGCTGATGTCCAGTTACGCCCTCACCGCCTACGCGCCGGGGCTCATCGCCTTCACGCTGGTCAAGGTGCTGGCGCCGGCCTACTACTCGCGCCACGACACGCGCACGCCGGTGCGCATCGGCCTCATCGCCATGTTCGGCAACATGGCGCTGAACCTGATCATCATCTATCCCCTGTCGCGCCTCGGCGTCGGCCACGTCGGGCTGGCGCTGGCCACCTGCCTCTCCGGTTTCTTCAACGCCACCATGCTCTACCGCGGCCTGCGTCATACCGGCGTCTACCAGCCCGCGGCGGGATGGGCGGAATTGGGAAGACGGCTTCTCGTCGCCAATGGCGTCATGGCGGTGGTGCTGTGGGTGGGGCGCGGCGAGCTGGACCGCTGGTCGTCGTGGTCGCCATGGCTGCGCGCCGCGAACCTGGGCGGCTGGATCGCCGTCGCTGGCGTGATCTACGTGATGGTGCTCTGGCGGCTCGGCTGGCGCCTGAGGGATATGACCGCCGCGCGCCCGCCGGTATAATTTGTCGTTCAAGCAATCGACTGCCATTCCATGCAAGTAATCAGAGGCCTGCACGGTCCGCACGTGACGGACTGCGCGGCCACCATAGGCAACTTCGACGGGCTGCACCGCGGTCATCAGGCAGTGCTCACCCAATTGCTGGCATTGGCGCGCCGGCTGCGCGCGCGGCCCACGGTGGTGATTTTCGAGCCGCAGCCGCGCGAATATTTTCAAGGCGCGGAGGCGCCGGCGCGGCTGTGCCGCCTGCGCGAGAAACTCTCGCTGCTGGGCGAACAGGGGATCGAACAAACGCTGGTGCTGCGCTTCGACGCCGCGCTGGCGGCGCTGACCGCGGAGGATTTCGCCGGCGCGCTGGTGCGGCGGCTTTCGCTGCGCGGCATGGTGATCGGCGATGACTTTCGCTTCGGCAAGAACCGCACCGGTGATCTCTCCCTGTTGCGCGCGGTGGGCGGACGTCATGGCTTCGAGGTCACCGCGGCGTCCACCTTTACGCTCGACGGCGTGCGGGTCAGCAGCTCGCGCGTGCGCGACGCGCTCACCGGCGGCGACATGGAACAGGCGCGCCGCTGGCTGGGCCGCTACTATTCGATGGAGGGCCGCGTCATGCACGGCGAGCAGCGCGGACGCCGGCTTGGCTTCCCGACGCTGAACGTCGATCTGCACCGGCATGCGGCGCCGGTGTCCGGCATTTTCGCGGCGCGCGTGCACGGCCTTGAAGCCCGGGCGCTGGAGGCCATGGCCTACGTCGGCACGCGGCCGGCGGTGGGCGGCGGCGACACGATCCTGGAGGCGCACGTGTTCGGCTACGACGGGGACTGCTACGGCCGCCACGTGCGCATCGAGTTCATCCGCAAGCTGCGCGAAGACCTGGCGCTGCCGTCATTGCAGGCCCTGCGGGCGCAGATGCAACGCGACGCCGAGGAGGCGCGCCGCGTGCTGGCCGCGACGGGATAGGAACGATGGAAGAAAAAACCGCCAAGGACTACAGGGACACGCTCAACCTGCCGCAGACGGATTTTCCCATGCGCGGCAACCTGCCCGAGCGCGAGCCGCAGATCATCGCGCGCTGGCGGAAGATGAATCTTTATCAGGCCATCCGCGACGCCTGCCGCGGGCGGCCGAGATTCATCCTGCACGACGGCCCGCCGTACGCAAACGGCGACATCCACATCGGCCACGCCGTCAACAAGATCCTCAAGGACATCATCGTCAAATCGAAGACGCTGGCCGGTTTCGACGCGCCCTACGTGCCGGGGTGGGACTGCCACGGCCTGCCCATCGAACACCAGATCGAAAAGCTGCACGGCAAGCAACTGCCCGCCGATCGCGCGCGCGAGTTGTGCCGCGCCTACGCCGCCGAGCAGATCGAGCGCCAGAAAAAGGACTTCATCCGTCTCGGCGTGCTCGGCGACTGGGAGCATCCCTACAAGACGATGAATTTCCAGACCGAGGCCGACGAAATCCGCGCGCTGGGGGAAATGGTCGAGCGCGGCTACGTCTATCGCGGCCTGAAACCGGTCAACTGGTGCTTCGATTGCGGCTCCGCGCTGGCCGAGGCCGAGGTCGAATATCAGGACAAGAAATCCCCCGCCATCGACGTCGGCTTTCCGCTGGTCGAATCCGAGCGCGGCAAGCTGGCGCAGGCATTCAAGCCCGCGAAACTGCCGAATAAACCAGTGTACGCGGTGATCTGGACCACCACGCCCTGGACGATCCCCGCCAACCAAGCGCTTAACGTGCATCCGGAATTGAGTTATGCGCTAGTCGAAACCGAGGATCGCGTGCTCATCGTCGCTAATGAGATTTTTATGAAACCGGCAGTTGTTTCAGGTGGATTCAGAACAGTCTTTCTTGATCCAGGGTTTTCTGACGGACAGCTTCTTGAGCTAACCACGAAGTATGGAATTCGTCAGTGGAAAGTAATTGGCCTTGCTAAAGGCAGGGAACTTGAACTGATTAAATTCAGGCATCCGTTTTATGATCGCGAGGCGCCGGTGTTCCTCGCCGGGTACGTCGGCCTCGACACCGGCACCGGCATCGTGCACTGCGCGCCGGCCTATGGCATGGACGACTTCGAGTCCGGCCGGCGCTACGGCATCAAGACCGAGGACATCATCGCGCCGGTGCAGGGCAACGGCCGCTTCGCCGAGTCACTGCCGTTCTTCGGCGGACTCAGCGTGTGGAAGGCGAATGCCCCGATCATCGAAAAAATCCGCGAACGGGGCTGTTTGTTCGCGGAAAGCGAAATCACGCACAGCTACATGCACTGCTGGCGGCACAAGACACCGCTCATCTACCGCGCCACCTCGCAGTGGTTCGTCGGCATGGACAGGCTCGAGGGCCGCAGCGGCCCGACGCTGCGCGAGCAGGCGTTGCAGGCCGTCGAGGCGACACGCTTTTATCCGGACTGGGGCAGGCCGCGGCTGCACGCCATGATCGCCAGCCGCCCCGATTGGTGCATCTCCCGCCAGCGCAACTGGGGCGTGCCGATCCCGTTCTTCCTCGACAAAAATACGGGCGAACTGCATCCACGCACGCTGGAGTTGCTGGAGCAGGTGGCAAAGCGCGTGGAAAAGGAGGGCATCGAGGCCTGGTTCAAGCTCGACGCGGCGGAATTGCTCGGCGGCGAGGCGTCGAAATACGAAAAAATCAGCGACACGCTGGACGTGTGGTTCGACTCCGGCGTGACACATCAAACCGTCCTGCGTGGCGGCGGCAACCGGCAGTGGCCCGCCGATCTCTATCTCGAAGGCTCGGATCAACATCGCGGCTGGTTCCATTCCTCGCTGCTCACCGGCTGCGCGCTGGACGGCCGCGCGCCTTACGATGCGTTGCTGACGCACGGCTTCGTCGTCGACGGCGGCGGTCACAAGATGTCGAAATCAAAGGGCAACGTGATCGCGCCCCAGAAAGTCTCCGACACGCTGGGCGCCGAGATCCTGCGTCTGTGGGTGGCGGCCACCGATTACTCCGGCGAGCTCTCGATTTCCGATGAAATCCTCAAGCGCGTGGTCGAGGCCTACCGCCGCATCCGCAACACCGCGCGCTATTTGCTCGGCAACCTCGGCGACTTCGATCCGGCGCGCGATGCGGTGAAATTCGACGACCTGCTGGCGCTCGATCAATGGGCGCTGGACGCCGCCGCGCAATTGCAACGGCGCATCACCGACGCCTACGCCGGCTACCAGTTCCACATCATCTACCAGCAGGTGTACCAGTTCTGCGTGGTGGAGATGAGCAGCTTTTATCTCGACGTCATCAAGGACCGGCAGTACACCTGCCGGCGCGACAGCCGGGCGCGGCGCTCGGCGCAGACCGCGATTCATCACATCACCGAGGCGCTGGTGCGCTGGCTCGCGCCCATCATGAGCTTCACGGCGGAGGAAATCTGGGACCACCTGCCCGGCAGGCACAGTCCCTCGGTGTTCCTCGAGACCTGGCATGACGCCCTGCCGCGGAAATCCGGCGCGGCGCCCGCCTGGGACAAAATACTCCAGGCGCGCGAAGGAGTGTCCAGGGAACTGGAAAAGCTGCGCGTCGCGGGCGGCATCGGCAAATCGCTGGAGGCGGAGGTCGATCTTTATTGCGATCCTGAATGGTCGAAGGCGCTGTCGGTGCCTGGAGACGAACTGCGATTCGTATTCATCGTCTCCGACGCCCGCGTTCATCCGCTCGAACCGAGGCCGGCGGAGGCCGTCGCAGCGGCGGGCCACGAAGGCTTGTGGATCCGGGTCGCGCCCTCCCCGCATCGCAAATGCGGGCGCTGCTGGCACCGGCGCAGCGACGTCGGCGCCGACGCCAGACACCCGGCGCTGTGCGGCCGCTGCGTCACCAACGTCGAGGGGCCGGGTGAAACCCGCCGTTACGCCTGATGGACAGATTCATCGGACGCTGGCTCGCGCTCGCGGCGGTGGTCGTGCTGCTGGATCAATGGAGCAAGCACGAGATTGCGGCGCGCCTCACGCTGCAGGAGCATCTGGTGCTGGCGCCGTTCTTCAATCTCGTGCTGATGCACAACACCGGCGCCGCCTTCAGCATGCTGAACGACGCCGGTGGCTGGCAGCGCTGGCTGTTCATGGGCCTGGCCGTGGCTGTGGTGCTCTTGATCGTGGCCTGGCTTTCGCGCATGCCGCGCCGGCTCATCCTGCTGCCGCTGGGATTGACCATGATTCTCGGCGGCGCGGTGGGAAACCTGATCGACCGGGTCCGTTTCGGGTACGTCGTGGATTTCATCCAGGTGCATTACCAGGACTGGTACTTCCCGGCCTTCAACCTGGCCGATTCCGCCATCACCCTGGGCGTCGCCCTGCTGCTCATCGACGCCTTCCGCGATCCACCGGACGCCGCGCAGGACACAAGTCCCGGCTGAGGCTTACGGTGGCGGCTGATCCTGTGGGATAATGTGTTTCCCCCTTCTCAAGGCCCGTGTATGGAAATCATTCTCGCCAACCCCCGCGGCTTCTGCGCCGGCGTCGACCGCGCCATCGGCATCGTCGAGCGGGCGCTGGAACTGTTCGGCGCGCCGGTGTACGTGCGCCACGAGGTCGTGCACAACAAGTACGTCGTCGACGGCCTGCGCAAGAAGGGCGCGATTTTCGTGGACGAGCTGCACCAGGTGCCCGACGGCGCCATCGTCATCTTCAGCGCCCACGGCGTCGCCAAGTCCGTGCGCAACGAGGCGGCGCGCCGCGGCCTGCGCGTGTTCGACGCCATCTGCCCGCTGGTGACCAAGGTGCACATGGAGGTCGGCCATTACCAGAAGGAGGGCCGCGAGTGCATCCTCATCGGCCACGCCGGCCACCCGGAGGTCGAGGGCACGCTCGGCCAGTACCACCGCCGCGACGGCAAGGGCGGCATGTACCTGGTCGAGTCCGTCGATGACGTCACGAACCTCCAGGTGAAAAACCCCGAATTCCTCTCCTTCGTCACCCAGACCACGCTGTCCATGGACGACACCGCCGAGATCATCGACGCGCTGCGCCGGCGCTTCCCCTCCATCGTCGGGCCGAAGAAGGAGGACATCTGCTACGCCACCCAGAACCGGCAGGACGCGGTGAAGAAGCTGGTCAAGGAATGCGACATCATCCTGGTGGTGGGCTCGCAGACCAGCTCCAATTCCACGCGCTTGAAGGAAATCGCCGAGAAGCAGGGCATCTCCGCCTACCTCATCGACTCGGCCGATGAAATCCAGCGTGAATGGCTCAATGGCAAGCGGCGCGTGGGCGTGACCGCCGGGGCGTCGGCGCCGGAGGTGCTGGTGGAACAGGTGGTGGCGCGGCTGAAGGAGTGGGGCGGACACGCCATCAGCGAGGCTCCGGGCATCCGCGAGCAGGTCGTTTTCAGTTTACCGCGCGAACTCGCCCGCGCAGTTTCCTGAGCCTGAAAATTTTCCAACCGAGGCAATACCGGGAATCCACCTCCCGGCATCTCTGATCTGATTCGTATTTCACCGTGAAGTGCATCATCGTCGGCGCGGGGATCATCGGCATGCTGGCGGCGCGCGAGCTGGCCGCCGCCGGCGTCGGAGTCACGCTCATCGAGCGCTTTGACGCCGGCGGCCGCGGCTGCTCCTGGGCGGCGGGCGGCATGCTGATGCCGATGCGCCCGTGGCGATTCCCGGCGGACGGCTGGCCGCTCCTGTCGCAAAGCCTGAAACTCTGGCCGGGGTTGTGCGCGGCGCTGTGTGATGAAACAGGCATCGATCCGGAATGGTTCCCCTCCGGCATGCTTATCATCGGCGCGGACCGCGAGGCGCAATCCCTCGATTGGGCGAAGGCGGCAGCCGTGAAAACCCTGCCGGCCGCGGCCTGCGACAGGGCACCCACCGGCCTCGTTCTCGAGGGCGGCCTGTGGCTGCCGGAGGCGGCGCAGGTGCGCAATCCGCGACTGCTCAAGGCGCTGCGTCAGGCCCTGCTCCGCCAGGACGTCGTCCTCCATGAACGCACCCCGGTCTCGGGTGTGATCATCAAAAACGGCCGCGCCGCCGGCGTCACGACAACGACGGGTGAATACGCGGCGGACCGCGTGGTGCTGGCCGCCGGCGCCTGGACCAGCGGCCTGCTGCCCTCCGCCGCCGCCCTGCCCCACATCCGGCCCGTGCGCGGGCAGATACTGCTGCTGCGCCCGGATCGCCCGCTGCTTGAGACCATCGTGCTCAAGGACGGCCTCTATCTCATCCCGCGCCGCGACGGCCTGATCCTCGCCGGCTCGACCGCCGAGGAAACCGGCTTCGATGAATCCGTGACGCCGGCGGTGGCGCAGGCGCTGCGCCGTTTTGCCGCCGGCATCCTGCCCGCGCTCGCCCGCGCGGAGGTGGCGGCGCACTGGGCCGGCCTGCGGCCCGCGCCCGCGCGGGAGCACCCCCTGATCGGGGCGCACCCCGCGATTGCCGGGCTTTACATCACGAGCGGCCATCACCGCCACGGCATCGCGCTTGCCCCCGGCTCCGCGCGCCTGCTGGCCGATCTGCTGTTGGGACGACCGCCGGTCGTGGACCCGCGTCCCTACAGGACGGCGGCGGCATGAGCTATACTATTTTGCAACCAGTTTCAGGGCCGCCCCCATGGACAAGACCTCGATCATTGCACTGCTCGAACGGCACGACATCCTGCCCACCTCGCAACGGGTGGAGATTGCGGCGTTGATGCTGGCCGAGCCGCAACACCTGTCGGCGGATCAGGTGCTGGCGCGCATCCGCGCAAGCGGAGAGGCCGCCGTGTCCAAGGCGACCGTGTACAACACCCTGGGCCTGTTCGCGGAGAAGGGCCTGCTGCGCGAGGTGATCGTGGACCCCAACAAGGTGTTCTACGACTCCAACACCAGGCCGCATCACCACTTCTACAACGTGGACAACGGCAGCCTGATCGACTTCGACGCCGGCGACTGCGCCATCAGCCACCTGCCCGAGCCGCCGCCCGGCACGGTCGCCGAGGGCGTGGAGGTCATTGTCCGCATCCGTCAGAACCGTCCCGCGGCCGCAAGCTGATCATTCCAGCAGCACCCTGCCGGCGTAGCTCAGTTGGTAGAGCAACTGATTCGTAATCAGTAGGTCCGCGGTTCGAGTCCGCGCGCCGGCACCATAGAAGCATCCAGCAGCTTCCAACGAAGTCCACTCAACCCGCTGAAATGTAGCACCCACGCGGGTTTTTCGTCCTTAGCCGTCCAGCACCGTCTATTGACAACCAGCCATATGTGACGGTAACTTTGACGGTAACTAGGTAGTTTCGACATGGAGTTACCGTCATGTTGACAGAGCCGAAGCTACGCCACGCCAGACCGTGTGAGAAGCCCTACAAGCTCACGGACGGGGGCGGCCTATACCTACTCATCACCCCCACTGGCCGCAGGCAGGGCGGTAAATGGTGGCGTTTTGATTACCGCTTTGCCGGTCGCCGCAAGACCCTTTCGTTTGGGACGTACCCTGATGTGACCTTGAAGGCCGCCCGTGGGAAGCGTGACGCGGCGCGCCGGCTGCTTGCCGAGGGCGCCGATCCCGGCGAAGCGCGGAAGGCAGAAAAGAGGGCGGGAAATGAGGGCACCTTCAAGGCCGTGGCGCTGGAGTGGCACACCAAGCAGTCCGAGAAGTGGGATGCCGGCCACGCCGATCGCGTGATGAAGCGGCTGGAGCGGTACGTGTTCCCGTGGATTGGCGACCGGCAGATCAAGGCGATCACCTCCCCCGACCTGCTGGCACTGCTGAGGAGTGTCGAATCCAGTGGCAAGATTGAGTTGGCGCACCGCGTCCATCAAATCGTGTCCCAGGCATTCCGCTACGCCGTGGCGACCGGACGCGCCGAGCGTGACCCTTCCGCCGATCTCAAAGGTGCGCTGACGCCGGTCAAGACCGTCAACCGCGCCGCGGTTACCACGCCGCAGGCCGTCGGCGAATTGTTGAGGGCTATTGATAGCTATACGGGTTCGCTCACCACCAAGTGCGCGCTGCGCCTCGCCCCCTTGACGTTTGTCCGCCCCGGTGAACTACGCCGGGCCGAGTGGCCGGAGTTTGACCTGAACGCGGCGACGTGGCGCATACCGGCGGCGAAGATGAAGATGCGCGCGGATCACATCGTCCCGCTTTCCCATCAGGCCGTCGCCATCATCCGCGAACTGCAACCACTGACCGGGCGCGGACGTTACCTGTTCCCCTCCGAGCGCACCCACGATCGCCCCATGAGCGAAAACACCATCAACGCCGCCCTGCGACGGATGGGCTACGCGAAGGACGAGATGACCGGCCACGGCTTCCGCGCGATGGCATCCACGCTGCTCAACGAACAGGGCTGGAACAAGGACGTGATCGAGCGGCAACTGGCGCACGCCGAGCGCAACAAGGTGCGCGCCGCCTACAACCGCGCCGAACATCTACCGGAGCGCCGCAAGATGATGCAGGCGTGGGCGGATTACCTCGACAGCTTGAAGGCCGGCGCTGACGTGGTGCCGCTGAAACGCAAGGCTTGAATGTTTCGACCTGTTTTGAAGTATTATCTCAGTTCTGAGATAATCACTCCATGAAGCCCTTGGTGTGGATGGGCGACAGCCGCGAGGCCGTCAGGAGGTTTTCGGAGGCGGCGCGGCACCTGGCCGGCCATGAACTCAACCGCGTTCAGCATGGACTGCCGCCCAGGGACTTCAAGCCCATGCCGACCATAAGCGCCGGGGTCTATGAAATCCGCATCCGGGCTGAATTGGCGTACCGGGTGATCTATGTCGCCAAGTTTGCGGAGGCGCTGTACGTGCTGCATGCCTTCGTAAAGAAGGCGCGTAAAACACCGAAAGCTGACATTGATCTGGCGGCGCGCCGATACCGGACGCTGCTGAACGAGAGGATGAAACGATGAAAGAACGAGTGAAGATGACGCGCGGTGGCAGAAATGTGTTCCGTGATATTGGATTTCCCGAACCGCAGGCGCAGAACCTGCTTGTGCGATCCGAACTGATGATCGAGATCGAGCGGCTGGTTAAGGCTGGCGGCCTGACACAGATTGAAGCCGCAAGGATGCTGGGCATCACGCAACCACGTTTGAATGCGTTGCTCAAGGGCAAGATCGAGCAATTCAGCCTGGATGCTCTGGTCAACATGCTGGCGCAGGCAGGCCGGCGCGTGAAGATGACGGTGAGAAAAGCAGCCTAGTTGAGTGGCAAGAGAAGCCGAGGGCAAAAAATAAGCCGCCTCGGTCGTTCAGACTTCCGAAGCGGCTGGGCACTACATGGTCGTCACTGACAAGGCTAGTTGGAGTTCGTTACGGAACGGTGACAGGCAATAAATCGCCGCGCCTAGTCCGACGGGACGAAAACGCCGCACACCCTGGCGGCGCTGGCGCGGTGTCCTCATACAGGGCGCGAGGGTGCGCGCATGTCAGACGACAAGTCTGTTGCAGTTGAAAACGCCACGATCGCCCGGCATTTCAAGCCAGGTAACCCACAAACAACAGCACTCAAGATGCTTAACGAAGCCATCCACGCTTATCACGAAGGCAAAAAGCAGTCGGCCCAGGCCCCTCCATTGGAAATGAAATACGTCCTTCGTACTCTGCGAAGGGCGGCTGCAAATCCCACGCTTGCGGCCAAGCTCAAGAAAAAAGTTAAACGTCTCGATAATGACACCATAAAAGTACTCGGTCTCGACAAGGGCAATACACCAACAGCAGAGGCAATCCGGGAACGCATCGCCGTGCTGGAGTGTTACCGGGGACGAATCTTCCCCCGATTTTGTTGACACCGGGTTTTCATGCCTGCAGTTTCTCATACGTCGCGGGCGACACGTAGTTAAGCGATGAGTGAAGTCTATCGCGATTGTAGAAAGGCAGGTAGCGCCGGAGG
>Ga0209581_1000595_pt1 | contig 66788 bp, 62 predicted proteins | sample Coa_R2_FD_187160 | JGI IMG/M metagenome (GOLD analysis project Ga0209581, IMG submission 187160) | Surface soil microbial communities from Centralia Pennsylvania, which are recovering from an underground coalmine fire - Coalmine... | ecosystem: Environmental > Terrestrial > Soil > Unclassified ...
CCTCCGGCGCTACCTGCCTTTCTACAATCGCGATAGACTTCACTCATCGCTTAACTACGTGTCGCCCGCGACGTATGAGAAACTGCAGGCATGAAAACCCGGTGTCAACAAAATCGGGGGAAGATTCTGAGCTTGTCCGGAGTCTTGAAGATGTAGGCGCTTTCCCCGAAGGGCCGGACGGGAGCTCATTTATAGGCAGCGTTAGACCTGAAAAAATGCTTAACATAGAATTGGAATATGCAATTTGAATGGAACCCCGCCAAAGCCAAAAAGAACCTTCAAAAACACGGGGTTTCATTTGAGGAAGCCTCTAGCGCATTCTACGATCCGCTAGCGGTTAGTGGCGCTGACCCCGACCATTCCGAAATGGAGGAGAGAACCATCACGTTTGGAATATCGTCTCAAGGTCGGCTTTTGGTCGTGGCCCATACCGAGCGCGGTGAGGCCATTCGAATCATCAGCGCTCGTGTCGCAACTCAGCGTGAAAGGCGTATTTATGAAGAAGGTTAAATCCAGCTCTGACGAACTTCGCTCGGAATATAAACGCTCCGACTTTGTGAGGCTTGAACGCGGGAAGTACTACAAGCGGGTCTTGGCCAACTCGAATGTCGTCATTCTGGACGATGAAGTGTCCGCCGTCTTCCCCAATTCCGCCGCTGTAAACGAGGCGCTGCATTCGTTAGTTGATGTAGCGCAAAAAGCGTCAGGTCTGAGACGGCGTTCAACTGGACGAGGCAAACAGCGCCGCGCAGGTTAACTTTTTTTAAATTGCGCGGTTCGTTCGCTGTCTGTTGGAGGCGGACATCTGCGACTTGCCGGGTTTTTCGTTTCAATTATTACTGTATGGGTAACATGCTATGGAGCGATTCCCCATGAGCATCCAACAAGTTGTACCCTTCATCGGTCGCCATATTAGACGTCATCGTGGCGTCTTATCCGTCATCTCGATGTCATCTAAATTACGTTGGGCATCAGAGGAGAAAAATAGGTGCCTGCATTAAGCGCCGCCGAAATCGTTCGGGCAGTTGAAGACGCGTTCACCGAATCCACCGCTGTTGCGTTGCTCGTTTCTCAAGCTCGCGCTCATCCGAAGCGCTTTTATGTCACTGCCGGAGAGTCGTCATTTCCTGTCTGGATCTACGTATGGATCCTTGACGCACGGAGGCGGTGCCGCGCGCCCGAAGGACGAATACCGAATTCAGTTGACGTCGGTAACACCGCCACTCCCTGAGAACCCCGACGGCCCGACACCCGTATGCTTACTGACGAGTGCGATTTAATTGTTGATCCCTTTGCAGGGTCGTGTATCACTGGTGAAGTTGCAGAATCATTGAAGCGAAAGTGGGCATGCTGTGAGCTTGATGAGGACTACCTCAAGGGAGCTATGTCTCGATTCGTGGGTGTAAAGCCGAGGCTGCCGAAGGGTGATAACATGCCTTATCAAATCTACCCGCCGTGCTCGCTTAATGGCGCTGCCGACAATTCACCGCTTCCAAGAGACGGTGGATTTCAGCGAACACTGAAACCCCCGAAGCAGCGCGCGCTTCGCCTTGTCTAATACCCAACAGCGCGTTCCACTCGGACGGGCCTTGCTTCACTCTGCGCGCTGGTCAGCGCGGCGTTAGCCGTTAGGTGCGGATGCCGACGCCCCGATTCATCAGCATGATGCACGCGGCGGTCAGCGCCACGCTGCACAGCGCCAGCACGATGAGCGCGTTGATGACGCTGATGTCGGAGACGCCGAGGATGCCGTAGCGGAAGGCGTTGACCATGTACAGCACCGGGTTGGCCAGCGAGACCTTCTGCCAGAAAGGCGGCAGCAGTTCGATGGAGTAGAACACGCCGCCGAGGTAGGTCAGCGGCGTCAGCACGAAGGTGGGGATGATGGAAATATCGTCAAATTTTTTGGCGAAGATGCCGTTGATGAGGCCGCCCAGCGAGAAGAGGATGGAGGTCAGCAGCACCACCACGGCGGTGACCCAGAACGAATAGAGGTGAAGATCGGTGAAGAACAGCGCCACCGCCGTGACCACCAAGCCCACGAACAGTCCACGGACCACGCCGCCGGCGATGAAGCCGCTCACGATGACCCAGTTCGGGATCGGCGCCACCAGCATCTCCTCGATGCTTTTCTGGAACTTGGAGCCGAAGAAGGACGACACCACGTTGGCGTAGGCGTTGGTGATCACCGACATCATGATGAGGCCCGGCGCGATGTACTGGATGTAGGGGAAGCCATGCATGATGCCGATGCGCGGGCCGATGAGGCTGCCGAAGATGACGAAATACAGTGACATGCTGATCGCCGGCGGCAGCAGCGTCTGCACCCAGATGCGCATGAAGCGCGTCACCTCCTTGGTGACGATGGTTTGGAAGGCGATCCAGTAGCGGGACTCCACGTCAACCCCCGTTTTTAGCGAGCAGGCCCAGGAACAATTCCTCCAGCCGGTTGGCCTTGTTGCGCATGCTCTTGACGTGGATGCCCTGCGCGCTCAAGGCGGCGAAGAGGTCATTCAGATTCTGATCCTTGGTGATGTCCGCCGACAGCGTCAATTCGTCCAGCCGCTGCACGTGAAAGGCGGGCAGCGGCGGCGCCGCGGCCAGCGGCCGGTCGATGTCGAGTATGAAGGTCTCCACGTGCAGCTTGGCGAGCAGGCTTTTCATTCCCGTGTTTTCGATGATGAGGCCATGGTCGATGATGGCGATGTGGCGGCACAGCGACTCCGCCTCCTCCAGGTAATGCGTGGTCAGGATGATGGTGGTGCCGTTGGCGTTGATCTCCCGCAGGAAGTCCCACAGCGAGCGGCGCAGTTCGATGTCCACGCCCGCGGTCGGCTCATCGAGGATCAAGAGCTTCGGTTCGTGCAGCAGCGCGCGCGCGACCATCAGCCGCCGCTTCATGCCGCCGGAGAGCGTGCGCGAGGGCTGGTTGCGTTTCTCCCACAGGCCCAGTTGCTTCAGGTATTTTTCAGCGCGCCGGAGCGCCAGCGGGCGGGGAACGCCGTAGAAACCGGCGTGGTTGACGACGATTTGGAGGCCCGGTTCGAACTGGGAGAAATTCAATTCCTGCGGCACCAGCCCGATGCAGCTCTTGGCGGTTTCGAGATCAGTGTCGATGTCATGGCCGAAGACGCGCACCTGGCCCGCCGTCTTGTTGACCAGCGAGCTCACGATGCCGATGGTGGTGGACTTGCCGGCGCCGTTCGGCCCCAGCAGGGCGAAGAAATCTCCCTGCTTCACGCGTAGATCGATGCCTTTGAGGGCCTGGACGCCGTTTTTATAGACCTTGTGCAGGCCGGTGATTTCAAGCGCGTTCATACTGACACGCGCATTCTACAACAACTGCGCGGTGATGCAGGCTAGTGTGGATGGCGGGCGAGCGTCTCCGTAATCCTGGCCCGCTGCATGTCGCCGACGGCGCGCAGGGCGAGCAACAGTTTCTGATCGCGGAACAGCACCCGCCGGAATTGCTCCTTGGTGATTCTGATCAGCGAAACCGCGGTGTCGCTGCGCACGTTGGCGTTGCGCTTGCCGCTGCCTTCCGGCAGCAGCGCCTGCTCGCCGAAGTAATGGCCGCGATCCAGGGTGGCGAGCACGGTCACCCGGCCCTCGTCGTCGACGATGAACACCTCCACGCGGCCGTCCAGGATGACGTACATGCAGTCGCCGGGCTCGGCCTCGCGGATGATGAGTTCGCCCGGCGGCACGTCGACGACGGCCACCGTCTGCACCATGCTGGAAAGATCCTGATCGGGCAGGGATCGGAACAGGCGGTTGCTGCGCAGGAGCTGCATCACCCGCTCCTCGCTGTCGGGGAAGCGGGGGACATCGGCCTCCAGGGCGCCGGGCGGGGGGCTGTGGTCGGCCAGGCAGGCGGTGGACTTGCAGATGCGGAACAACTGGCAGGGTTCCAGCGCCCGGACGGTGGCGTTGCGCCTGCCGGTGGCCCCGGGCATGAGCGCCTGCTCGCCGAAGTACTCGCCGTGCCTGAGGGTGGCGATGGTGACCTCCCGGCCGACGGCCGCGTTGATGCGCACGTCCACCGTGCCGTCCAGGATGACGTACATGCAATCGGCCTCGGCGCCCTCCTTGATGATGTTCTGGCCCGTGTCGTATGCCACAATACCGTTGGCCGGCGAGTGCAGAATCTGCTCCAGTTCCGCGTCCGCCAGGCGGCTCAGCGCGTCCACGGCGCGCAGCGTCTTGACGTCCGGCTTGGGCACGAAATGGCTCATAAACCGAATCCTACGCCCCGTCGGATTGGCCTGAAATGATTGGAGGAAAATTACGTGATTAGGTTCACAATCGACAGCGCTCCTGGTGCCCGAAGACCATGACCCGGCGGGAAAAAACCTCGACATTCGAAGGGCCATGGATGGACGCCGCGGCCCTGCCGGCGACGCCGGCCGTGATCTACGACCTGGCCGTCCTGGAGGAGCGATTGCAGCAGGTCCGGCGGCTGCGCGTGCAGGGCGGCCTCAAGGTGCTGTATTCGATCAAGGCCTGTGCGGTGGCCGAAGTGCTGCGCCGGATTGCGCCGCACGTGGACGGCTTCTCGGCCAGCTCCCTGTTCGAGGCCAGGCTGTCGCGGGAGGTGCTGGGCGGGGGCGGCGAGGTGCACGTGACCTCGCCGGCATACGCGCCCGCGGAACTGGAAGAACTCGCCCGACACGCCGATCACATCAATTTCAATTCAATCCCGCAGTACGAGCGCTGCGCGCCGCTGGCCGGCGGCTCCCGGCGCGGCCTGCGCATCAACCCGCAATATTCACAGGTGGCCGATCCCCGCTACGATCCCTGCCGGCCGGATTCGAAGCTCGGCGTGACGCTGCCGCAATGCGCCGCCGCCTGGGCGCGGCTGATGAAAAGCGCCCATCCTCCCGATGGCATCCATTTCCACAGCCATTGCGAGTCGCGGGATTTCAGTCCGCTGCGCGAAATCGTCCGGCGCATCGAGACGGCCCTGCCCGGCGCGCTGCGGCAGGTGCGCTGGCTCAACCTGGGCGGCGGCTATCTGCTGGAGGAGGGCGTCGATGTCAGCGTGCTCACCGGGCTGGTTGGCGATCTCAAGCATCGTCATCCGGATCTGGCGGTGTATTTCGAGCCCGGCAAGACCCTGGTGAACGAGGCCGGCAGTCTCGTGGCCTCGGTGGTGGACGTGTTCGATCGCGAGGACGTGCGGATCGCGGTGCTCGACACGTCGGTAAACCACCAGCCCGAGGTTTTTGAATACCAGCGCACGCCATACGTGCGGGAGGCAACCGCGGCGGGCGCGCATGAATATCTGCTGGCGGGCGGCACCTGCCTCGCCGGCGACCTCTTCGGCCGCCACCGGTTTTCCGAACCGCTCAAGATCGGCAGCCGGCTGACCTTCCGCGGCGTGGGGGCGTACGCCCTGGCCAAGGCCCATCGCTTCAACGGCCACAATCTGCCGGCGATTTACCTGCGCCTGCCTTCAGGCGAACTGCGGCTGCTCAAACAGTACGGCTATGAGGACTATCGGCGGCGGTGGTGTTGAGATGCCGGGGCTCTGAGCCGTGGAGTAAGATGGGGCCATGTCGCACGCCGCCTACGGTTTCTGGACCATGGCCCTCGCCGGCAACCTGGCGCTGGAATATCAACTGGGGCTGTGCCCGCTGCTGGCGCTGTCGCGGCGTTACGAGGTGGCGCAGGACATGGCGTTCGTGACCCTTGTGGTCGTGCCGCTGCTGGCGGTCGCCGGTTACGCCGTGCAGGCCGGGGTGCTGGCGCCGCTGGAACTCGCGGCCTGGCAGTTGCCGGCGTGGGTGCTGGTGTTTTTCCTGGTGTTGCGGCTGCTGGAGCTGACGGTGCTGCGATGGCTCCCGCGCCTGCACGAGCAATACGCCGTCTTCCTGCCGATGTTCCGAATCAACTGCCTGGTGCTGGGCGCGGCGCTGCTGGCGGTGGAAAAATTTGATGGATTTTTTGCCGCCGTGCTGGGCGGGCTGGGCATGGCGGCGGGCTACGCGCTGGTGCTGCTGATGCTCGCGGCGCTGCGTGAGCGGCTGGCGCTGGCCGAGACGCCGGCGGCCTTCCGCGGCGCGCCCATCACCGTGATCACACTGGGACTCATGTCGCTCGGCTGGCAGGGGCTGAAGGGCGTTTTCTGATGCTGCCGTGGCTGTTGCTGGCAATTCTGGGTCTCGCGGCGGGACTGGCGGTGACACGGCCCGCGCGCGGCGGCCGCGACGACGCGGCGTTGGCGGAAAAAACCGAACGCATCGACGCGCTGTTGCCGCAGACCCAATGTGGTTTGTGCGGTTATCATGGCTGCCGGCCTTATGCCGAGGCCGTGGCGCGCGGCGAGGCGGCGATCGACCGCTGTCCGCCCGGCGGCGCGGCGACGGTCGCGGCATTGGCGGATCTGCTGGGCGTGGAGCCACTGCCCGCGCCGGTGTCGCCGCCGGCGCGGGTGGCGGTGATTGATGAGCGCCTGTGCATCGGCTGCACGCTCTGTCTGGACGCCTGCCCGGTGGACGCCATCGTCGGCGCGCCCAGGCTGATGCACACCGTGATCGCGGCGCTGTGCACCGGCTGCGGTTTGTGCCTGCCGCCGTGCCCGGTGGACTGCATTCAGTTGCGGCCTGTGCCGGCGGCGCGGGGGGCGGGGTGACGCTGCCGCGGCACGCCTGGCGCGGCGGCGTGCGCGTGCCGCGCCACAAGAACCTCTCCAACACGGAGCCGTCACGCGCGCCGCCGCTGCCGGCGCGGTTGATTTACCCGCTGCGCAGCCACATCGGCACGGCGGCGCGGCCCGTCGTCGGCCCCGGCGACCGCGTGTTGAAGGGGCAGTGTCTCGCCGAGCCGGATTCCTACGTGAGCCAGGCCCTGCATGCCGCCACCTCGGGCACGGTTCGTGACATCCTTGATTATCCGGTCGCGCCCGGCGATGTGATGACGGCGAGCATCGTCATCGAGGTGGACGGCGAGGATCGCGGCATCGATCCCTGGCCGTCGCTGCCGGCGGACGCGGATGGCGATGCCATACAGCGGCGGCTCACGGAGGCCGGTGTCATCGGCATGGGCGGCGCCGGCTTTCCCTCGCACGTCAAGGTCAGGGAGGGGCTGACGCGCACGGTGCGCACCCTGATCATCAACGGCGTCGAGTGCGAGCCGTACATCACCTGCGACGATCGCCTGATGCGCGAACACGCCGCCGAAATCGTGGCCGGCGCGCGCTGGCTGAAGCGGGCGGTGAACGCGGGCGAATGTTTCATCGCCGTGGAGGAGGACATGCCGGAGGCGCTGGCCGCGTTGCAGGCGCATCCGGCGGAGGGTGTGACCATCGGAACGGTGCCGGCGATCTATCCCGCCGGCGGCGAGAAGCAGTTGATCAAGCTGCTGACCGGTCGCGAGGTGCCGAGCAAGGGCCTGCCCATACAGGCGGGCGTGCTGATGCACAACGTCGCCACCGCGCGGGCGGTGTACGCGGCGGTGGTGGAGGGGCGGCCGCTCACCTCGCGCTACGTCACGGTGACCGGCGGCATGACGCGGCCGGGCAACTGGCGGGCGCTGATCGGCACACCCGTGAGCCACCTGTTGCAGGAGGGCGGCTGGCGCGGCGGCGATCAGCGCGTGATCATGGGCGGGCCGATGATGGGGATGGCGCTGTGCAGCCTGGAGGTGCCGGTGACCAAGGTGACGAACTGCCTCCTGGTGCAGGAGGCGGCACCGGCGTTCCTGGCGGCCATGCCGTGCATACGCTGCGGTGAGTGCCTGCGGGTCTGTCCGGTGCAGCTCAACGCCCGCGCGCTGTACGAGTATTCGAAGGCCGGCGATCTTGACGCCGCGCAGGATTTGAATCTTTTCGATTGCATTGAGTGCGGCGCCTGCGCCTACGTCTGCCCCAGCCACATTCCGCTGGTGGGTTATTTCCGGGCGGCCAAGGCAGCCATCGCCGCCGCCGAGCGCCGGCAGCGCGCGGCGGCGGAGAATCGCGGGCGATACGAGCGCCATCAGCGGCGCCAGGCCGCTGATCAGGCCGGCTCCGCGACGGCATCTCCGCTGCCGGCGGCGGCCGGAGAGGACCGGGAGGCGCTGCGCGCGGAGATCGCGGCCGCCGTCGAGCGCGTCCGCGCCCGGCGCGCCGCCAGCGAGCCGCCGGACGGGGAACGGGGCGGGCCGGCATGACGACGGTTTCCAGCGGCGCGAGTTCGCCGCATCTGCATCAGGCCACATCGGTCGCGCTGGTGATGCGACGGGTGCTGGTGGCGCTCGTCCCGACGCTGATCGCCATGTTTTATTGTTACGGTCCCGGCGCGCTCATGCAGTGGTTGTGGGCGATCCTCGTCGCGCATGCCGTGGAGGCGCTGATGCTGCGCTGGCGCGGTCTGCCGCTGCAGCCGCATTTGAGCGACGGCAGCGCGGCGGTCACGGCCACGCTGTTTGCGCTGGCCATGCCGCCGTGGGCGCCATGGTGGCTCACGGTGCTGGGTCTCGTATTCGCGCTCGCCCTGGTCAAGCACGCCTACGGCGGTCTCGGCCACAATCTCTTCAATCCGGCGATGGGCGGCTACGTTTTTTTGCTGTTGTGCTTCCCGGTGGCGATGAAGGCCTGGGCGCCGATCGACGCCGGACACGCCGCGCCGGGGTGGATTGAATCCCTCGTGCGCCTTGCCGGCGGTGCCTCATCCATGGCCGACGGCTACAGCGGCGCCACGGTGCTGGAATACACGCGCACGCAGTTGCGCGCCATGAAGATGCTGTCGGAAATCACCGCGCAGCCGGTTTACGGAATGCTCGGCGATCGCAACGCCCAGTGGGTCAACGTCGCGGCGTTGCTGGGCGGGTTGTGGTTGCTGTGGACCGGCGTGATCCGCTGGCAGATACCCGTCGCGGCGCTGGCGGCGTTGTTTCTCACCGCCGCCGCTTTTCATCTGGCGGACGGCGATCGCTACGCCTCGCCGCTGCTGCATCTGTTCAGCGGCGCCACCATGCCGGGCGCCTTTTTCATCGCCACCGATCCGATCACCGCGCCCGGCACGCCACGCGGCCGGCTCGTGTTCGGCGCGGCGGTGGGGCTGTTGATTTATCTCATCCGCACCTTCGGCAATTATCCCGACGGCGTGGCCTTCGCGGTGTTGATCATGAACGGCGCCGCGCCGCTCATCGAACGTCACACCCAGCCGCGCATCCTGGGGGCGCCGGCGTGAACGCGCGCCCGCGCTCGTGGCGTGCGCCGCTCGCCGTGCTGATCGTAAGCCTGTTTTCCGGCGCGGTGTTGAAGGTCGTCGACGGCTACACCGCCGCCCGCGCCGGCATGGCGGCGGAGCAGCATCTGCTGCGGGATCTGCGGCAGGTGTTGCCGCCGGGATACGACAACGACGTGCTGAAGGAGGCGGTGCAATTCACCGATCCGGACTATTTCGGCGGGCGGGAGAAACTTGCGATTTATCCGGCGCGGCGGGCGGGCGTATTGATCGGCGCGGCGCTCGCGATCACCTCCGCGCCGGGCTACAACGCGCCGCTGCGGCTCATGATCGGTGTGGAGGCGGAGGGGCGGCTGCACGCGGTGCGGGTGCTGGAGCAGCACGAGACGGCGGGTCTGGGCGCCAACGTCGATCCGCGCCATTCCGACTGGCTGGCGCGCTTCAGCGGGCGCTCGCTCTCCGATCCGCCGCCGGAGCGCTGGTCGGTCAGGCCCGATGGCGGCGAGTTCGACGCCTTGAGCGGCGCGACCATCACCTCGCGCGCGGTGACCAATGCCCTGCATCAGGGGCTGGCGCTGTACGCCGCCCATCGCGACGAAATCGCATCACCACCCCGATGAGAGACGCCCGTCCCGCCTCTCCCTCCTTCGACTGCGCCCAGGGCCTGTCCCACGCTGGTCGAATGGGACAGGTTCGGGAGAGGCCCGCCGTGCCAATGGGCGGGTGAGGGGGCGCGGGCTATTTTGCGGTTTGCGCCCAGGCAATGACGGGCCGGCGCACGCCATCGAGGCGTTTGCGCCAGTAGCCGTCCTGGAGGCTCGACACCATCACGGTCTCGCTGCTGCGGCTGGGGGCGTGGATGAACTCGTTCTTTCCCAGATAGATGCCGACATGCGAATGGGCGCGGCCGAGGGTATTGAAGAACACCAGGTCGCCGGGTTGGGGATTCATCGGATTGACGGCCGGCAGGCCGCGCGCCATTTCATCCGCGTTATGCGGCAATGAAACCCCCCAGCGGCCGTACACGTGCTGCACGAAGCCGCTGCAATCGAAACCCTGTTGCGGCGTCGTCCCGCCCGGATGATAGGCCGCGCCCCGGAGGCTTTCGGCATAGGCCAGCAATTCCACGAGCGACGTGCCGGGCGTCGGGGCGGCGGGCGGCAACGGCGCCTGGGTGGAATATTCCGACGGCGGGATGGATTTGTCGGTGACCGGCGCCGGCGGGGTGGCGGCGCAGCCGCAAAGCAGCAAGAACACCGATACCAGCAGACCTGCCCGCATCCTCCCCAACCCCCTTTTCCAGCGACCCAGCGGGATAAAGTTTTTCAGCGACGCTGAAAAGCATAAATGATGTGCGGTTTCATTGCATGCTGCGCCGCATCGGCCGCCGGGCCTTAAGCATCCCTTAAGTTCGGCGATCCACAGTAACCGTCACGGCGTGCTCCGCGCGCTGCATCGTGCCGGAACTGGCGTTATCATTGATGCATACGACAAAGCCCCCCATCCCTTCACCAGCCACGGGCATCGAGTCGGATGCGGAACCGGTCATGCGGATCCTGATTGTCGAAGACTCCGAGCGCATGCGATCCCTTTTGCAAACCGGCCTCACCGCGCAGGGCTTGGTCGTCGATGCGGCCGTGGACGGCCAGGACGCGCTGGCCTACCTCGAACGCTATCCGTATGACGTCGTCGTGCTCGATCTCATGATGCCGCGCGTCGACGGCTGGAAGGTGCTCCAGCACATCCGGTCAGCGCGGCTCCAGACGCGCGTGCTGGTGCTGTCGGCGATGGATCAGGTGGAGGATCGCGTGCGCGCCCTTGATCTCGGCGCCGACGATTTCCTGATCAAGCCGTTCTCGTTCGACGAGGTGCGGGCGCGCATCCAGGCGCTGGGCCGCCGCGATCAGGAGCGTCCGGCGACGGAACTGACCGCCGGGACCGTCATCATCGACACCGTGACCAAGACGGTGCGGGTCGGCGGCGCGCGGCTGGCCCTGACACCCAAGGAATACGCTCTGCTCGAACTGCTGGCGCGCCGGCGTGGCCAGGTGCTGAGCCGCGCGGCAATCTTCGAGCATCTCTACGCCAGCCACAGCGAGGCGTCCGACAAGGTCATCGAGGTGCTGATGAGCACGCTGCGCGCCAAGCTCGCCGGCGCCGGCGCGGGCGAGCTCATCGAAACGCGGCGCGGATTCGGTTATGTGCTGGCTTGAGCGCCTGCGCGGTTCGCTGCGCGGCCGGCTGGTCATCAACCTGTCGGCGGCACTGGCGCTGTGCCTGGGTGCCTTCACGGCCGGCTTCGATCTGATGATCGATCGGGAAATCAGCAACCGCTTCGATCACAGCATGGTTGATCGCGCCCGCGCCCTGGGCGCCCGCTTTGCGCAGCGGGCGACGGGGACGGCGGCCGCGCCGGTGCCGGTGGAGGCGGCCTCCGGTGTGCATCAGGAAATGTACAAGGTGTGGGACCGGTCGGGCCGCGCGCTGGCGCGCTCCGAGACCGGCGATCTCGATCTCGCGCCGCCCGCGAACGCCGGCGCCGGGCCGGTGTTCTTCGATTTGCGTCTGCCGGACGGGCGGGAGGGCCGCGCCGTCAGCATGGCCTTTGATCTGCCGCCGGCCGACCCGCGCGGCCGGCTGCTGGTGACGCTGGCGGAATCCAGCGCGGAGCGGGACGCGCTCGAAATCCGCCTGCACCTGCTGCTGCTGACCGCCGCCGGCATCACGCTGGCGGTGATTCTCGCGCTGGCATGGCTGACGGTCGACCGCGGCCTGAAGCCGGTCCGCGTCCTGGCACGCGAGATCGCCCGCATCGATCCCGATCAGGCGCCGCCCGATTTCGACATGCGCGCGCTGCCCGTGGAACTGCAGCCGGTGACGCAAAAATTCGCGAGCCTGATTCGCCGGTTGTATCACGCCCTGTCCAGCGAACGTCGCTTTGCGCGCAACATCGCCCACGAGCTGCGCACGCCGCTCGCCGAGATGCGCATGACCGCCGAGGTCGGCGCGCTCGACGACACGGTTGCCGGCCTACGCGCGCATCTGGATGTGGTGGGCGGCGCAGCGCAGCAGATGGAGTCCATCGTTAACGTGCTGCTGATGCTGGCGCGCTACGACGCCGGCCTCGAAAAGCCGGCTCGGGAGCCGGTGAATCTGGCGGAGCTCGTGGCCCGTCATCTGCACCGCCTCGAGCCGCAGATCGCGGGTCGTCGATTGCAGGTGACCGGCGCGCGGGTGCCCGAATTGTGGGTGCAGGCGGACCCGGTACTTGCCGACAGCGTTTGCAAGAATCTGCTCGAAAACGCCCTCGAATATGCCCCCGCCGGAACGGCCGTCGAAATCGCGCTGGGCGGGGACCGCCTGCGGGTGCGCAACGCCGCGCCCTCGCTGTCGGCCGATGACGTCGCGCAGTTGGGTGAGCCTTTCGCGGGCGCGCGCGGGCCGCAGGCCGGGGCCGCTTCGCCGCACTTGGGCGCTGGTCTCGCCCTCGTTGCCGCCGTCGCCCGCGTGCATGGATGGACGGTGAGCCACCGGCTTGAGCCCGACCAGCGCTTGTGCACGACCGTGTCCGGCTTCCAGCCGCTCATGTCGGTGGACGCGGAGAAACAGCCCCCGGTTCCGTGACTCGGGCCGCTGCGGGCGGGACCGGTCGCGGCGGCTGTACCCCCCTTCCAATGCCGGCCACGGCCGCGCCATGGCGGGTTTAAGCATTTTCAAAGCTTGATCCGAAACAATGGCCGCATATCCATTCGTATCTGTCGGAGGTGGCCGATGAACAAGATGATTCCGGCTGCGGTGCTCGCGGTTTCATTCACGGGTGCGCCGGTGGCCGGGGCGCTCGACATCCGCGTCAGCACCGAGCAGCTGCAGGCGCTCGGCGTTGAATCCCGCGCAGCGTCCAGCGTGACCGAGGCGGCGCTGGGCGTCGTTCCGGTGCGGCTGGTGCTGCCGGCCACTCACACGCACGCGGTGATCACGCCGGTGGGCGGCGTAGTGTCGCGCCTGCATGTGCAGGAGGGCGACAGCGTCCGGGCCGGCCAGCCCCTGCTGCGCATAAACAGCCGGGAGCTGGCGACGCTGACTGCGGACATCGCCCGCCTGACTGCCGAAACGGAAATGCTGCACATGCGTCTGCGGCGCGATGAGGCGCTGGTCCGGGAGGGGCTGGCGCCGCGGCGGCGGCTGGAGGAGAGCCGTGCCGAGTATCGCGCCCGGGAGACCGCCCTGCGGGAAAAGCGCACGCTGATGGGCCGCCTACAGCCGGTGGAAGGGTCGCAGACGGAAATCGAGTTGCTGGCGCCGGTGGCCGGACGCGCGGTCGAAAACGGCCTGCGGGTCGGTGCCGCGGTCAGCGCCGAATCGACCGCGCTGTTCATCGTCGACAGCGCGGCACTGTGGGGCGAGGCCCAGGTGCCGGAGGCGCTGATTGCCAGGCTGCATCCCGGCCAGCGCGCGACGGTGGGGCCGGTGCAGGTTGGCGCGACCGTGATTGCGGTCGGCCTGCAACTGGATCCCTCCACGCGCTCGGCGCTGGCGCGCCTCGAAATCCCCGATCCCCGGGGTCTCATCGCCGGCCAGACGCTGGAGGCCACGCTGTACGACGCGGCCGCGCCCGGCACGCTGCTGCTGCCGGCCCCAGCCGTCACGCGGCTCGGCGACGCGTCGGTGATCTTCCTGCGCACCGCCACCGGTTTCAGGACGCTTGAGGTCCGGCCCGGCGCACGCATCGGCGATGAAGTGGTGGTGCAGGCGCCGCCACTCGACACTGGCGCGCAAATTGCGATCAGCGGCGTCAGCGCGCTGAAATCCATCGCCGTGAGCGAATAGCCTCATGCTGCGCCGCCTCGTGGAATTCGCGCTCTCGCAGCGCCTGGTGACGGCCCTCTTCGTCATACTGATTGCGGCCGGCGGCACGTGGTCATTCCGGCAGCTGCCCATCGACGCGTTTCCCGACATCTCGCCGACGCAGGTCAAGCTGATACTCAAGGCCCCGGGCATGACGCCGGAGGAGGTCGAAACCCGCGTCATCATTCCACTCGAAATGGAACTCATGGGAATCCCGCGGCAGACGATGCTGCGGTCGTCGGCGAAGTACGCGATCGCCGACGTGACGCTGGACTTCGCCGACGGCACGGACATCTACTGGGCGCGCCAGCAGGTGGCCGAGCGCTACGCGAGCGTCAGCGGCAGCCTGCCGCCGGGGGTCGGCGGCGGACTGGCGCCGATTGCCACCCCGCTGTCCGATGTGTTCATGTTCACGATCGAGGGGCCGGCCTCGCTTGAAGAGCGACGGTCGCTGCTCGACTGGGTCATCCGGCCGGCGCTGCGGACCCTGCCCGGCGTCGCCGACGTCAACGCGCTCGGCGGCCGGGTCCCTACCTTCGAGATCGTGCCGGATCGCGCCGCCATGACCGCGATCGGCGTCACACTTGCCGATCTCAGGCAGGTGCTGGAGGTCAATAACGGCAATGACGGGGCGGGACGCCTGGCCGAGGGCGAGGAGGCCCTGGTGGTGCGCGCCACCGGCGCCGTCCGCGGCCTCGACGATCTGAAGTCGACCGTCGTCAAGCGCGAGGGCAACCGCATCGTGCGCGTGCAGGACGTCGCCGCGGTGCGCATGGGAACACTGACACGCTACGGCGCGGTGACGAAGGACGGCGCGGGCGAAGCGGTTGAGGGTCTCGTCATGGGCCTGCGCGGCGCCAACACCAGCCGGACCGTGGCTGCGGTGCGGGCACGGCTGCAGGAGCTCGAACCGGTGCTGCCGCGCGGAACGACCATCCGGGTGTTTTACGACCGCAGCGATCTGATTGAGCGCGCCGTCGGCACCGTCAGCCGCGCACTGCTGGAGGCGACGGTCCTGGTGGTCGTGCTGCTGCTCGTGTTTCTGGGCGAGCTGCGCGCCGCGCTGGTGGTCGCGACCACTTTGCCGCTGGCCGCGCTCATCACCTTCATGCTGATGCGGGTATCCGGCCTGTCGGCGAACCTGATGAGCCTGGGCGGACTCGCCATCGCCATCGGCATGCTGGTCGACGGCGCCGTCGTGGTCGTCGAGAACGTGGTCACGCATCTGGCGCGGCCGGACGCGGCGAAGCTGCCGCGGCTCCACATCGTGTACCGCGCGGCGTGCGAGGTCATCACGCCCGTATCCGCTGGCATACTCATCATCTGCCTGGTGTTCGTCCCGCTGCTGACGCTGCAGGGACTGGAGGGCAAGCTGTTCAGCCCGGTGGCGCTGGCCATCGTCTTCGCGCTGGGCGCCTCCCTGGTGCTGTCGCTGACGGTGGTGCCGGTGCTGGCGTCGCTGTTGCTGCGGGCCGGCGCGCACGATGAACCCTGGCTGATGCGCAGGCTCGACGGCCTCTATGCGCGCCTTCTGCCGCTGGCGCTGCGGTACCGGGGCGCCGTCGCGATCGGCGCGGCGGCGATGATTGCCGCCGCCGTCCTCGCCTGGGGCCACGTCGGCAAGACATTCATGCCTGCCATGGATGAGGGCGCCCTCCTGGTCCAGATCGAGAAGCTGCCGTCGATCAACATCGATCGCAGCGCCGACATCGATCTCCGCATGCAGCGCGCGATACTGCGAGACGTGCCCGAGGTCGAAAGCATCATCGCGCGCCTCGGGTCCGACGAGCTGGGCTTCGATCCGATGGGTCTCAACCAGACCGACAGCTTTCTCATGCTCAAGCCCAAGGCGAGCTGGCGTCATCCCGACAAGCCATGGCTGGTCGATGCGATCCGCGGCGTCATCGACCGGTTTCCGGGCATCGCGTACGTCTTCACGCAGCCGATCGAAATGCGCGTCTCCGAGATGCTGACGGGGACGCGCGGCGATCTGGCCGTCAAGGTGTTCGGCCCGGATCTTGGGGAGCTCGGCCGCATCGCCGCCCGCATACACGCGGTCCTGCAATCCCTGCGCGGCAGCGCCGACGTGTACACGCTGACCAATACCGGCGTGCAGTATCTCGAAATCGACGTCAATCGCGAGGCGGCGGGCCGGGCGGGCCTGAGCGTGAACGACGTGCAGGCCGAACTTCGCGGCCAGATCGAGGGCATGAACGCCGGTTACGTGCTGGAGGCCGGGCGGCGGATTCCGCTCGTCATCCGCGGCGAGGAGCGACTGCGCGCGATGCCGGAGCGGCTCGGCGATCTGCGGTTGGCTGCGCCGGACGGTGGCAGCGCCAGAGTCTCCGATGTCGCCGCCGTCCGCCGCGTCGACGGTCCGGTGAAGGTGGATCGCGAAGGCAACTCGCGCTACGCGGTGGTGCAGGCCAACGTGACCGGGCGCGATCTGGTCGGTTACGTCGAGGAGGCGCGGCGCGCCGTGGCGGCGCGCGTTGCGCTGCCGTCCGGGTACCGGCTGGCCTGGGGCGGGCAGTTCGAAAATCAGCAGCGCGCGGCGGCGCGGCTGGTGCTGGTGGTGCCGGCGGCGCTGGGGTTGATCTTCGTCGTGCTGTTCTCCACCTTCGGCAGCATGCGGCAGGCGATGCTGATCCTGGCGAACATACCGTTCGCGATGGTCGGCGGCGTGCTGGCGCTGGCCGCGACAGGGGTATATCTCTCGGTGCCGGCGTCAGTGGGCTTCATCGCCCTGCTCGGCATCGCGGTCCTGAACGGGCTCGTGATGGTGACGACCTTCAATCAACTGCTGGACACCGGCCTGCCGCTGGATCGCGTGGTGCTGGAAGGCGCGCAGCGGCGCTTGAGGCCGGTGCTGATGACGGCCAGCATCACCGCCTTCGGCATGGTGCCGCTGCTGTTCGCAACCGGCCCGGGTTCCGAAATCCAGCGGCCACTGGCCATCGTGGTCATCGGCGGCCTGGTCAGCGCGACGCTGCTGACGTTGCTGTTGCTGCCGGCTCTTTACCGTCATTTCGGTGTGGAGCGGCGCCCTGCGGCATTGGAAATCCGCACGTGAAACTATGCAAGCTCACCATCGTCTTTCCGGCGTCGATCGAGGACACCGTGACGGAAGCGCTGTTCGCCTTTGAACCGCCGCTGGGCGGATTCACGGTGACCAATGCCGAGGGACACGGCCAGGATTTCACGCGCGCGAGCGTGCGTGAAAAGGTCCGCGGCCGCGTCGCCCGGCGGATGCTGTTCATCGTCCTGCCCGCCGTGCGCATCGACGAGCTGATTCGCCGCCTGCGCGACACCGTCCGGCATCCGGAGGCGGCCTACTGGATCGAGCCGGTGGACGGCTTCGGGACGCTGCAATAAGCAAATTGACGCCGGTTGCTACACGCCAGCGGCGTGGCGCCCCCCGGCCGCGGGAGAAGACGCGCGTGGGAGTGAATTTGCATGCCCTAAGGCTGTCATCCCGGCGAGACGTGGAGAAAAAGGGTCTTGAGATACTCGGTTTCGGGGATGGCCGGGTGAACGGGGTGGTCGGGGGCCTGATGCCCCTGTTCCAATATTTGCAACGAACATTGCGCCTTCAGGCCCGCCTGCCGCACGACATTGCGAAAGTCCGCGGCCGTGACATGCGATGAGCAGGAGGCGCTGATCACGATCCCGTCATCGTTCAGCACCTGCATGGCCAGCGTGTTCAAGCGCTGGTAGGCCTCCATGCCCTGCCTCAGATCCTTCCTGCGCCTGGCGAAGGCCGGCGGATCGAGAATGACCACGTCAAACCGTTGGGAGGATTCGCGCAGTTTTTTCAATGCGGTGAAGGCCTCCTCCACCTCCACCGTCAGCCTGGCATCGACGTTGTTCAGGATGGCATTGTCACGAATAAACTCCGCGGCGGCGGCGGAGGCCTCCACGCAATGCACCTGCGCGGCGCCCGCGGCGGCGGCCTGCACGCCCCAGCCGCCCAGATAGCTGAACACGTCCAGCACCCGCCGGCCCTTGACGTAATCCGGCAGCCGGGCGCGGTTGGCGCGATGGTCGTAAAACCAGCCCGTTTTCTGTCCCTGGCGCAGCGGCACCTTGAACCGGCAGCCGTTCTCGGTGATGGTGACGGTCTCGGGAATTTCTCCATGCGCGACCTCGATCTCATTCGGCAAGCCTTCCAACGCGCGGCCGGCGCCGTCGTTGCGCAGCAGTACGCCCGCGGGTCTTACCAGTTCGCGCAGGCCGTCGATGATGTGCGTCCGCATCCGCTCCATGCCGGCGGTGTTGATCTGCGCCACCAGGATTTCGCCGTAGCGATCGACGATGAGGCCGGGCAGGCCATCGCTTTCGGCATGGGCCAGGCGGTAATAAGGCCCGGCAAAGAACCGCTCGCGCAACAGCAGGGCGGCGCGCAGGCGTTCATGGAGCAATGCGGGCGAATAGGGCGCCGACGGATCGGTGCTCACCAGCCGCGCGCTGATCAATGATCGCGGATTGACATAGCCGGTGCCGAGCGGCCGGCCGCCGGCGGCCAGCACGCGGACGGCCTGGCCGGGCGCAAACGCCGTGAGCGGGCTGCGGCCGGTGTCCACCTCGTTGCTGAACACCCAGACGTGGCCGGCGCGCAGCCGCCGGTCCTCGTTCTTTTTGAGATAAAGCGGCGCGTAGTCCATGGGGTGCGGGTTCGCGGGCGGGGCTGGCATGGACGGCATAGTATAATGTCAATTCCGCTTCCGGCCCGGTGACACGCGAGCACAGCGATCCATGTCCACCTCCGTTTCCTGCCTGCATGGCTGCAATGTGTTGTGGCGGCACAACCCGCTGCTCGTCCGGCTGCTGGGGTTGTGCCCGCTGCTCGCCGTCTCCACGCGCCTGATCGACGGCATCGCGCTGTCGATCCTGCTCGCGGCGGTCGGTCTATGGACCGCCGCCCTCGTGTCGGGCACGCGCCGGCTCATTCCGCCGGAGGCACGTGCGATCTGCCGGGCGCTGTTCCTGGCCACCGGCGCCGGCATCGTCACCGTGCTCCTCAAAACCTTCCGTCTCGATCTCGCCGCGCAACTCGGCATCTATGTGCCGGTCATGGCGGGCTGCTGCCTGCTCGTCGCGCAATCGGCCGAATTCAGCGGCCGCCACCCGCCTGCCTTGAGCCTGCGGAGCGGGGCCGGAGTGGCGGCGGCGATGGCGGCATTCCTGATTCCGTTTTCGGCGGCGCGCGAAGTGCTGGCCTACGGCACGCTGCTGCGCGACGCCGATCAACTTGTGCCCGCGTTACCGCCGGAATTCGCGCTGCGCCTCTGGCCGGGGGATCAGGGGTTGGCGGTCGCCGCCCTGCCGCCCGGCGCGCTGCTGTTGTTGGGTCTGGTACTGGCCATTCATCGGCGGCTGACTCCGGCACCGCCCGCCGACCGTCGGGTGTGACCACGAATGAGGCCGGCCCGGCGTGAGGCATTATTCGAACGTTTGCGCGCGCTCAATCCCGAGCCGCGCACCGAGCTGCAATACCAAACCCCCTTTGAGTTGCTGATCGCCGTCATGCTCTCGGCGCAGGCCACCGACGTCAGCGTGAACAAGGCCACCCGCGGGTTGTACCGCGTGGCCAGCACTCCGGCGGCCATGCTGGCGCTGGGTGAGCGGGGCTTGAAGCGCCACATCAAAACGATCGGCCTCTACAACACCAAGGCTAAAAACATCCTCAAGACCTGCAGGCTCTTGCTGGAGGAACACGGCGGTGAAGTGCCGGCGGATCGCGAGGCGCTGGAGCGGCTGCCGGGCGTGGGTCGCAAGACGGCCAACGTGATCCTGAACACCGCCTTCGGGCAGCCGACCATCGCCGTGGATACGCACATCTTCCGGGTCGCCAACCGCACGGGGCTGGCGCCCGGCAGGACGGTGTGGGAGGTGGAACAAAAACTGCTCAAGCGCGTGCCGGAGAGGTACCGGCATGACGCGCATCACTGGCTGATCCTGCACGGGCGCTACGTATGCATGGCGCGCAGGCCGCGCTGCGGGGAATGCGCCATTTATGATTTGTGCGGCTGGAAGGACAAGGCGCGTTATCTGAATCCGCCGGGGAAGGCGGCATGGGGGGCGGCATGACGCAGGCGCGCACACGACTGGAACAGCGGCTGGAAGTGCTGGCGGAGGTGATCCAGAGTTTCGCCGCCTCGCTGGACCTGCGCGAGACCCTGCGTCACGCCATCGCCACCTTCATCGAGTACATGGACGCCGAGGCCGCCTCCATCTTCCTGCTCGAGAAGGAGGAGACGGAACTGGTCTGCCAGCAATGCGCCGGCCCGGTGGACATCGCCGGCCTGCGCATCCCCGCCCACCAGGGCATCGTCGGCAAGACGGTGCGCGAGCAGCGCTGCCAGATGGTGCGCGACGTGCAGAAGGAGGCCGCCTTCATGGCCGCCGTGGACGCCGACACCGGCTTCGTCACCCGCTCCATCCTGTGCGCGCCGCTGACCGTGCGCGGCCAGCATATCGGCGCGCTGGAATTGATCAACAAAAAAAGCGGCGACGGTCTGTTCGACAGCGAGGACGAACACATCCTGATCGCGCTGGCGGCCGCCGCGGCGCTGGCGATCCACAACGCCCGCATCGCCGAGGCGCTGGTGGAGCAGGAACGCATGCGCAAGGAGCTGGAGCTGGTGCGGGAGGTGCAGGTGAATCTGCTGCCGCGCATCGCGGAGGGCGCCCTGCCGGTGGTGGCCGTCAATTTCCCGGCGCGCGAGGTCTCCGGAGATTTTTACGACTATTTCGCCCTGCCGGACGGCCGCATCCACTTCAATCTCGCGGACGTCTCCGGCAAGGGCATGAACACGGCCCTGTGGATGGCCAAGACCGGCGGGCTGCTGCGCTGTCTCGCCAAGACCACGCCGGATTTGAGCGCGCTGGTGGCAAAAGTGAACGATGAAATATGCGAAACCGCCTCGCACGGCATGTTCGTGACGCTGGTCGCCGGCGCGCTCGATCCGCGCGATGACACCCTGACGCTGGTCAACGCCGGCCATCTGCCCGTGCTGTATCGCAGTCGCACCGGGGAGTTTCGTGAGATCGAGGCCCAGGGGCCGCCGGTGGGCGTCCTGCCCGGCGCGGAATTTCCGATCGCGCGCCTGGCCCTGGACGGCGGCTCGCTGTATTTGTACACCGACGGCGTCACCGAGGCCCTGGATGAGGAGGGGCGGGCGCTGGAAACCGCCGGATTGATGGCGCTGATCAAGCGCTATGCCGGCTTGAACCCCCGCGCGCGGCTGGAGGAGCTGGTGGGGGCGGTGCGGCGCATGGGTCAGAAACAGCGCGATGACATCACCTTGATGCTGGTCGACCGGCGGGTGGGAGCGGCGATGGCTAATCCTTTGTTGGAAATGAGATTTCGTTCCGATCCGGCCGACTTGAAGGAAGTCCGCCAGCGGGTGCGGGAGGCGGTGGTCCGCAGCGGTTGCGGGGGCGAGCTGGCGGACAGCCTGGTGCTGGCCGTCAACGAGGCCTGCATGAACGTCATGCAGCATGCCTATCGTGGCGACTGCTCAGGTGAAATTATTCTTGAAATCCTAAATAATGGCCGTGAGTTGGAATTCGAGGTGCGGGATTTTGCCGCGCCCGTTGATATCGGCAGCATCAAGCCGCGCGCTCTGGACGAGGTGCGGCCCGGGGGTCTGGGGACGCATTTCATACAGACCATCATGGATGACTGGGTCTACGGCCATCTCCCGGCGGAGTGCGGCAATTATCTCAAGATGAAAAAGAAAATAGGCTGAGCCGCGGATGCACCGCGGCCGGCGGAGAAAAACCAAAGGGGATGTCCACGATGTCTTACCGGGTCCGTGACGACAGCGGCTACGCGGTGGTCGAATTGACGGGCGAGGTGGATTTGTCCTGCTCCCCGGAGGCCCGCAGCGCCATCCTGTCCTGTTTGAAGGACACCAGGAATGTGCTGGTGGATTTGTCCCGCGTGACCTACATCGACAGCTCCGGCGTGGCCAGCCTGGTCGAGGGATACCAGACCGCGAAGAAAAAGAAGCTCAAATTCGGCCTCGTCGGCGTGAGCGGGGCGGCGCTGAACGTGCTCAAGCTGGCGCGGCTCGACAAGGTGTTCCCCATCCACGACACCGTGGCCGCCCGCGTCAAGGCAGATGGCTGATACGGCGGATGGCAGACGCCCACACCCATCCCCAGCCGACCTTCCTGGAACAGCTTGGCCGCGCCACGGTCGACGCCGTCGAGGAGTTCGGCTACTACTTCCTGCTGTTTGTGGAGAGCATCTACTGGCTGATCGCCGGCCCCTTCCGCCATCAGCCGGTGCGGCCGCCGTCCATCGCGGCGCAGATGATGACCATCGGCGTCGCCGCCATTCCCATCGTGTTCATCCTGTCGTTCACCATCGGCATCATGCTCGCCATCCAGGGCATCCACACGCTCAAGACCTTCGGCGCCGAGCAGCAGGTGGTGACCGGCATCGCGCTGTCCGTCACCCGCGAATTCGGCGCCCTCATCACCGCCATCGTGGTGGCCGGGCGCTCGGGATCGGCGCTGGCGGCGCGCATCGGCACCATGCAGGTGTCGCAGGAAATCGACGCCCTGCGCGTCATGAGCATCAATCCCGTGCGTTACCTGTCCTCACCGGTGCTGGCGGCCATGCTGGTCATGCTGCCGTCGCTGACCTATCTCGCCGACCTGTCCGGCCTGCTCGGCGGGGCGGTGTTCACCAATCTGGAGCTGGGTCTCTCCTACAACGCCTACATCGACCGCACCCTGGACGCGCTGGTGGTCGACGACGTCATGCAGGGGCTGAACAAAAGCCTCGTCTTCGGCGTGATCATCACCGTCATCGGCATCAGCAACGGCTTCCAGGTGACCGGCGGCGCCGAGGGCGTGGGCCGGGCGACGACGCGTTCCGTAGTGCTGTCGATCTCCTACATCGTGGTGGCCGACATGATGTTCACATATTTCCTGAATCGGTGATTGCCCCGCCATGAACGCCAGCGCCGCACAGCCGGTGATCGAGGTGAATGAACTGGTGGCCCATTACGGCAGCCGCAAAATCCTCGACCGGATCAACATGCAGGTGGAATCCGGCGAGATCATGATCATCATGGGCGGCAGCGGCTCCGGCAAAAGCACGCTGCTGCGGCATCTCCTGGGCCTGAACCGGCCGACCTCCGGCCACATCCGCGTGCTGGGCGTGGACATCACCCGCGCCCCGGCGCACACCGTGCACGCTCTGCGCAAACGCATGGGCGTCGCCTTCCAGGGCGGCGCGCTGTTCAGCTCCCTGACCGTGGGCGAGAACATCAAGCTGCCGCTGCGCGAACACGCCCGGCTGGACGAGGCCACCATGAACATCATGACGCGTCTCAAACTCGAGGTGGTGAACCTGGCCGGTTTTGAGAATCTCATGCCGGCGCAGCTGTCCGGCGGCATGATCAAGCGCGCCGCCGTGGCGCGCGCCATCATCATGGATCCCAAGCTGCTGTTTTTCGACGAGCCCTCGGCGGGCCTCGACCCGGTGGTGTCCGCCGAGCTGGATGAACTGATTCTCCGTTTGCGCGACGCCATGGGCATGACCATCGTGGTGGTGACGCACGAGCTCGACAGCGCGTTCAAGATCGCGGATCGCATCACCGTGCTCGATCACGGCCGCATCCTGATGACCGGCACGGTCGACGAGGTGCGCGGTTGCGACAACACGCGGGTGCAGGACCTGTTGAACCGCCGGCCGCGCGACGAGGAGATCGACGCCGACGAATATATGCAACGATTAACCGAGGGTTGAAAGGAACGATTTTGTGAAACGGGATCACATCAATTACACCGTGGTCGGTGTCTTCGTGCTCATCACGGGCCTGGCGTTTCTCGTGCTGCTCTACAAGCTGACCGGCAGCGCCGGCCCGACGGATCGCTATTTCGTTCACTACGACAACGTCTTCGGCCTCAAGTACGGCACCGGCGCGTTCTACGAGGGGTTCCAGGTCGGCCAGATCGAAAAAATCACGCCGGAGCGCGACGGCGACCACACCCGCTACAAGGTGGAGTTGAGCGTGAAATCCGGCTGGAAGATTCCCGACGACAGCGTGGCCGCCATCATTGCCTCCGGCCTGCTTTCCGGCGTCGCCATCAACATCCAGGAGGGCAGGAGCAAGACCACGCTGGCGCCGGGTTCGGAGATCAAAGGTCAGGGACAGGTGAACATGTTCGCCGCGTTCAATGATCTCGCCAGGGATTTCCACAACCTGTCCGAGGAAGGCATCATGCCCACCCTCAAGAATCTGAACGAGCGCGTCAGCGCCCTGGCGCAGGAATACCAGGATCTGTCAAAGTCCGATTTGCGACCGCTGCTCGAATCCACGCGCCGCCGGATTGACGATCCGGAGCTGTTCGACAAGCTCAAGGCCATCCTGAAGAGGATGGACGACAGCGCCGCCCGCCTGCAGCGTCTGCTCGGCGACAAGAACCAGCAGGCCGTGACCTCGACGCTGGCCAACGTCGAGAAGGTCTCGGAAAACACGCTCGATCTGCTGAACCGCATCGAGATCACGCGCCTGCAGATGCACCATGCCTTCGGCGAGCTCGACCAGATGGTCACCGACAACCGCGGCAACGTCAACCAGGCGCTGAGCGACACCGCGGCCTCGACCGCCGATCTGCGGGCGGCGATGCAGTCGCTGCGGCAGAGTCTCGAGACCGTCTCCCACAACCTCGACACCATCCTCTATCACCTGGAGGGCAGCAGCCGCGACATGCACGAGTTCGCGCGCCAGCTGCGCGAGAACCCCGGCCTGCTGCTGAACAGTTCGCCGCAGAAGGACGACGTGAAGGATCGGGCGGAGGCCAGCGGAGCGCAGGGCGGCACGCAGAGGAAAACAGAACAGGGGAAGGAAACGCCATGACACGATCCCGCGCGCTGGGTGTGACGACGATGGTGCTGGTCCTGGCGGCGTGCGCCAAGGCGCCGCCGGTGCCCACGGACACCTATTACCGACTCACCGCGCCGCAGGCGGCGGCCGTGACGCCGCTGACCACGGGCATCATCCTGGTGCGCCCGCTGCAGGGCGACGGACTGCATTCGGATCGCGCCATCCTCCACGCCGGGGACCCGCAGGGCGTGGTGCTCACGCAGTACAGCTATCATTTCTGGACCGAGGCCCCGCCGCGGCTGATCCAGCATCAACTCATCGATTACCTGCGCGCGGCGCAGGCCGGACGTTTGGTGGTGGGCGAGCTGCAGAGCGAGCCGGCGCTGGTTGTCAGCGGCCGCATCAGGCAGTTCGAACGCCTCGAGGGCGGCGGGCGGGCGACCGCCCGCGTCGATCTGGAACTGCGGCTGGATGACGCGCGCGGCCGGCCGCTGCTGGTGCAGGATTACAGTGAACGCATCGCCGCCGCCGGCGATGATTTAGGCAGCACGGTGGCGGCCTTCGATCAGGCCTTGAACGCCCTTTTCGCCCGCTTTCTGGCCGATGCCTCCAAGGCCGTCGCCGCCGGCCACTGATGCGGCCCTGGCTCGACAGGCTGAAAAAACAGCGCGTCCCCGTCGCCCTGAGCCTGGGGGTGCTGGCGACCCTGCTGTTGCATGCCCGCGAGGAGGAGGGCAGCCCGCTGCGCTGGTCGTCCATTGATCAACTGGAAAACATCAGCTACGACGCCCGCCTGTTGCTGACCATGCCGAGGACGGTGGACCCCGGCGTGGTCATCATCGACATCGACGAAAAAAGCCTGCAGGCGGAGGGGCGCTGGCCCTGGGGACGCGACCGCGTGGCGCGCATGGTCGAGCAGCTGTTCGAGAAATACAAGGTTGCGCTGGTCGGATTCGACGTGGTGTTCGCCGAGCCCGATGAAAGCTCCGGCCTCAAGGTGCTGGAGCAGTTGTCGCGGCGGGAGTTCGGCGGCATCTCCGGTTTTGAACAGCGCCTGAGGGAACTCAAGCCCCGGCTCGACAACGACGGCAACTTCGCCAACATCATCGGCAAGTACAAGGTGGTGCTCGGCTATTTTTTCAACGAGGCCAGCAGCGACGTCAAGGCCGCGCATTCCGGCGCCCTGCCGCCGCCGACCTTCCCCAGGGGGGCCTTTGAAGGCAGGCACATCTCCTTCCGCCCCGCCTCGGGATATGGCGGCAATCTGCCCGTATTCCAGGAGAAGGCCGCCGCCGCCGGCCATTTCAATCCCTGGCTGGATGACGACGGCATTGTCCGCCGCGTGCCCATGGTCATGGACTACGACGGCGCGCAGTACGAATCACTGTCGCTGGCGATGGCGCGCACCTATCTGGGCGCGAGCGGGGTGGAGGCCAAGTTCGAGCAGGCGCCGTTCGGCGCCTCCAAAAATTACGCCGGCCTGGAATCGCTGCGCATCGGCAATCGCTCAATCCCGGTGGATGAACACATCCAGGCGCTGGTGCCCTATCGCGGCGGCCAGGGCAGCTTCCCCTACGTGGCCGCCACCGACGTCATCCATGGCACCGCCAATCCGGAACTGCTGCGGCCGGGCGCCATCGCCATCGTCGGCACCACCGCCGCCGGCCTCCTCGACCTGCGCTCCACGCCGGTGCAAAAGGCCTATCCCGGCGTCGAGGTGCACGCCAACCTGATTGCCGGCATTCTGGAGGGCCGCATCATGCAGAAACCCGCCTACGTGCGGGGCGCCGAGATCATCCTGCTGTTCGTCTTCGGGATGGCGCTGGCGCTGACGCTGCCGCTGCTCGGCCCGCTGGCCGAAACCCTGACGACGCTCGGCGCGCTCGCACTCTACACGGCGTTCAACATGTTCTGCTGGATCAAGGGGCAGCTGGTGCTGCCGCTGGCCTCCGGCTGGGTGCTGATCATCCTCCTGTTCATCCTCGACATGTTCTACGGCTACTTCATCGAAAACCGCGGCAAGCGCCAGTTGACCGGCCTGTTCGGGCAGTATGTGCCTCCGGAGCTGGTCGACGAGATGGCGGATGACCCGGAGCGCTACTCGCTGGAGGCGGTGAGCCGGGAGATGACCGTGCTGTTCTCCGACGTCCGCGGGTTCACCACGATCTCCGAGGGCATGAACCCCAGGGCGCTGTCCGAGTTGATGAATGAAATGCTGACGCCGATGACACGGGTCATTCACGAGCACCGCGGCACCATCGACAAGTACATGGGCGATGCCATCATGGCGTTCTGGGGCGCGCCGGTTCCCGATCGCGAGCACGCCAGGCACGCCGTGCTGGCCGCGCTGCGCATGATCGAAAAACTCGAGGGCGTGAACGCCGACTTCAAGCGGCGCGGCTGGCCGGAAATGCGCATCGGCATCGGCATCAACACCGGCACCATGACCGTCGGCAACATGGGCTCGGAATTCCGCATGGCCTACACCGTGATGGGCGATGCCGTCAATCTCGGTTCGCGGCTGGAAGGCCTGACCAAGGTCTACGGCGTCGACATTATCGTGAGTGAGACGACGAAGGCGGCGGTGCCGGAACTGGTCTATCGCGAGCTGGACATGGTGCGTGTCAAGGGCAAGGACAGGCCGGTGTCGATCTACGAGCCGCTGGGCCCGCCGGCCGATATTTCCAAGGAGAAGCGGGATGAATTGGAAATCTACCGGCAGGCGCTCAAATATTACCGGACGCAGCAATGGGACCTGGCCGAGTTGCAGTTCCTGAATCTGGCCAAGGCTGCAGCACGCCCGTATTTGTACGAAATGTACGCGAAACGTGTCGCCGAGTTCAGAAGAAATCCGCCGGGCGCGGATTGGGACGGCGTCTACACTCACACCACCAAATAGCCGCGTGTGCCCTTAAACTTTCGGCGGACCGTCGTGAAGCGCGATGAGGCGCGCCGGACACGTGGCTGCGGAGCAGCTCTTTCGGGAAGGGGCTGCAAGCGGCTGCGTTCAAGATCAAACCGGGTCACTGGCGGCTGCTCCCGTACTCGCCGCCGCGCGCACCGGGCCGCAGCCGCGCCAGGGTCAGGCGCGAGAGCGCGAAAAACGGGGGTTGACCGGACAAGATGAGGATTTTGAGCGATCGAGCAACAGCGTCCCGCCGGGCGCGGTGGTTTTACAGCGGCCCGTCAGCGGGCGAGGGAGAACTCCATCTTTATCCCCGCCAGTTCGATCACGTCGCCGCTTTGCAGGGTGTAGGCCTGCGGGCCGATGGGCTTGCCGTTGACGACGGGATAATTCTTGCCGCCGCTGTCGCTCTCGATGTGCGTCAGGAAATAGCCCTGCGGCCGGCGCGAAATCACCGCCACCTGCACGCCGGGCTTGCCGAGCGTGATCAGCGCCTTGGTGAGTTCCAGTTCCTTGCCGGCGATGGGGCCGTTCAACACGTGCAGTTTGCCGAGCGGCATGCCGGGCGCCTGTGGGGGAACCCCGACCGCGGCAGCGGCGGGTGCCGCCTGCGGCGCGGCGGCGGCGGCGGCCTGGGCGGCGGCCACGGCGGCACTGGCCGAGCCCGGCCGGATGATCATGGTCTTCTCGAATTCCTCGTCGTCGGCGCTGGCGTGCTCGTTGATGTATTTCAGTTCATGCTTGCCGAGGCCAATGACGTCGCCGTCACGCAGGGCGTGCTTCTTGATGAGCTTGCCGTTGACGTAGGTGCCGTTGGTGCTGCCCAGATCCTCAAGGAAGGAATCGTCCAGAATGGTGATGATGAGCGCGTGCTTGCCGCTCACGGCGAGGTTGTCGACCTGGATGTCGTTGTCGGGTTTGCGGCCGATGGTGGTACGTTCCTTGGTCAACTGGTATTCCTTCTGTACCACACCGTTCAGGCTGAGTATGAGTTTCGCCATGCGTTCATCCTGTTATTTCATACTTAACTGAACCATCCGAATAATTTTTTCCACCACCCCATCTTCCCGCGGGCTCCCACGCGCGGGCGAATCAGTATGACCGAAATATTGTCCTTGCCCCCATTTTGGTTGGCAATACGTATCAATTCGCTGGCCGCCTGTATAAGATTACCACTATATTTACTTAGGGTTAAGTGAATTTCTTCATCAGATATCATATCATTTAAACCGTCCGAGCACATCAGGTAGGTGTCCTGAGGCAGAAAAACGTCGTCCTGGATATCCACCACGACGTCCTCCTCTATCCCCAAGGCGCGCGTCACCAGATTCTTGGGGGTGTTGGCGACGGCCTCCTCCCTGGTGAAATAGCCCTTGTTGATCAGTTCCTGGATGAGGGAATGATCGCTCGTAATCTGCTCGAACCGGCCGTTTCTCAGGCGGTAGAGCCTTGAGTCGCCGACATGCGCGATGCTGATCCGGTTGCCGTCATGCAGCAGGACGGCAACCACGGTGGTGCCCATGCCCTGGCACAGCGGCTCCTGGCTCGCGGTCTGGAAGATCTGGCCGTTGGCCAGGGTGATGGCGTCGCGCAGCAGCAGCGCGCCCTGGCTCAAGCCGCTGGCCTTGTCGATCTGGGTGGGATTGATGCGGGAGAGCGCCTGACGCATCTCGTGCAGGATGGTGGTCACGGCGATGGCGCTGGCCACCTCGCCGCCCTTGTAGCCGCCCATGCCGTCGGCGACGATGGCCAGCCCCAGGCGCGCGTCGCTGACGGTGCTGTCCTCGTTGTGGGGGCGCTTGCGTCCGGTGTCGGACATGTTGACGATTTCAAGCACGCCAGACATGTCCACGGCGGCGGTCCCCTCAGCCGGCCTTCTTGGCGCAGGCCTGGACATCCCTGGCCATCTCCGCGCCGGTCTGGTAGCGCCTGGCCAGGTCCTTCTCCAGGGCCTTGTTGATGATCACCCGCAGGCAGGGTTTGGTCTTTGCCAGTTCGGGACGCAAGATGAACACATCCTGATGCGGTTCGTTGGCGATATTGTACATGAGCGTGGCCATCGATTCGCCCTTGAACGGCAGTTCGCCGGTGACCATCTGGTAGAGCATGACGCCCAGCGAAAACAGATCGGAACGGCCGTCGATCTTCTTGCCGGCGAGTTGCTCCGGCGACATGTACGACGGCGTGCCGAGCACCATGCCGGTCTTGGTCTTGCTGGAATCGGTGATGCGGGCGATGCCGAAGTCGGTCAGCTTGATGCTCTTGGCCTCGGGGTCGAACATGATATTGGCCGGCTTGATGTCGCGATGCACCACCCCCTGGGAATGCGCGTAATCGAGCGCCAGCGCGGCCTTGTAGACGATGCCCATGACCAGCTGCACCGCCATGAGGCTTTCCTTCTTGGTGTAGCGGGTGAGGTCATGGCCCTTCAGGAATTCCATGGCGATGTAGGCCAGATCATGCTCCTCGCCGACGTCATAGATGGCGACGATGTTCGGGTGCTGCAGGCGGCCGGCGGTCTCGGCCTCGCGGTAGAAACGCGACTTGATCGTCTCCAGTTCATCGGCGGGAAGCTCCTGCAGGGCCAGTGTCTTGATGGCGACGATGCGGTTGATCTTGGGGTCGCGGCCCTGGTAGACGACGCCCATGGCCCCCTTGCCGAGCTCCTTTTCCACCTGGTAGCGGCCCAGCATGGGTTTCTGCACGTTGCCGTCGGCCAGGATGAGGGTGCCGCCCGGATGGCCGCCGCCGCCGCCCAGCATGACCGTCTCCTCCATCGCCTTGGCGCGGGTCATGCGCATCTCGAGATCACGGAATTTCCTGTTGTACTGCGCCATGACCGCGTAGACGGAGTTGGCCTTGTTGAACTGCCGCTTGCGCTCGAAGTCGCCGGCGAGGTTGTACAGCAGTTCCATCACGGAATCGTCCATCGGCAGGCGGCGGAACCGTTCGAAGGCCATGTCCAGCTGGCCGGACTGCTGCAACGACAACCCCAGCTGCCGGTTGCTCTCGGCCGACTCGGTGTCCGCCTTCATCTTGCCCCGCTCGGTGACCAGGAAGCGCTTGGTGGTGAGCAGCAGGTGCCCGCAAATCAGGAACAGGGCGGGGAGCATGGTCTGCAACCACATCCCGCCGGCCTTCATGGCGAGGAAGTTGACGGCCAGCAGCGCCGCCAGCAGCGCGCCGGTGGCGCCCGCCGCCGGCCCGGCGGGCAGCCGCGGCAGGGCGGCGATGAGATATGCCGCGACCCCGATCAGGATCAGGAATTCGACCAGCGAGCCCCACGACGGCACGATGAAGAAATGCTCGTTCAGAATGCTGGAGACCGTGTGGGCGAGCACCACGACGGGGGCCATGCCCTTGGAGATCGGCGTCGGGAAGGTCTCGCCGACGCCGAAGGCGGTGGGACCGATCAACACCACCTTGTCCTTGTAATTTTCCAGCGGAATCTTGTTGTAGAACACGTCATAGAACGAATCGATTTTGAAGGCCGGCCTGTCGCCCTCGTCCTTGTAGAAGAACGTGTACATCTCCGATTCGGGATTGGTCTTGATGAGCAGCTTGCCGATCTTGACGTGCTCGCCCTTGGTGAGTTCAATCTCACCCGGCGCGAGATTGAGCGTGCGCGCGGCGACGGCGAGCGCAAACGACGGGTAGTAGTGATCGAAGTAATTGAAGATCAGCGGCTCCTTGCGCAGCCCGCCGTCGCTGTCCGGATCCTGGTTGAGATGGCCGATGGCGGCGGCCCTGGCGCCGATTTCGGGGATGGGCGCGAACAACTGGGAGGCGTACAGCGGCTCGGCGTCACCCGCCCCCGGCAGCACCTTGTTGTCCGGCAGGGCGTTTCTGGCCACGTAATCCGGCGTCGGCTTGTCGGCCTTGCCCAGCGGCTGGCCGGGAATGAATTGCATGCCCAGCACGACGTTGCCGGCGCGGCCCACGGCGTCGGCAAGCTTCTTGTCCTTGTCGAGGTCCTCCTGCGCCGCCTTGAGTTTGTTGCCCAGTTCGACGATGGCGGCATCGGTGCTTTTGGACAGTCCCTTGGTCTGGTAGAGAGCCAGCAGCTCGTTGATGTGGGTCAGCCCGGGATCGATTTGCGGCTCGGTGTACAACACCGTGTTGGCGATGACCTTGGCGCCCGCCTTGGCCAGCCGGTCGGTGAGGTCGGCGATGATGTTGCGCGGCCACGGCCAGCGCCCGAGGTTGGTGATGCTGTTGTCGTCGATGGCGATGACCGCAATCTGGCCGCTCGGCTGCCGCGTCGAGGAGCGCACCCCGAGGTCATAGGCGGCCCGCTCCAATGATTCCACGAAGGGGGGTTGCAGCCAGTACAGGGCGAGAAAGGCCACCGATACCGCAAGGCCGGCAAACCAGTCGGTGGTCCAGAATTTTTTCCGCATGCGCCCGTCCGTGCCTGGGAATGGGTGGCCTCAGCGGGATCGCCGGATCAAATCCGGGGCCTCCCGGGAGTTGAATCCTAGCACCGAATTGGAACTTATCTCAAAAATCCCCCGCTGCCCGGCGTGGGCGGCTTCCACCCGCGTCGCGCCCGGGCCGGCCTGGGGAGGCGGGGATCGTTTGCCGCGAAAAAGCAAAGAGGAGGGGAGACCCTCCTCTTCACGGCAACACTGCAAGCCTGGATTATTTTTTCTCGGCGACGCAGGCCTTCTTCGCATCGTCCCATTTTTCGCCTTTTTTACACTTGTGGGTGTCGGCGGCCATGGCGGCGGTGCTGACCAGGAAAAGGCCGGTCATGAGGGCGAGCATGAGTTTGCGAATAGTCATTGATCGATCTCCTTTCATGTCAATGTCTGTTGTGGTTTGCAATCATCCCGCGGCTTGCGGGACTCGCCCTATTTTGACCGCGGATTCAACGGTGATCCGTAACATTAACAAAATTTAATCTGCGCCCGGCCGCCCGGGTTTGCCTACGTGTCGCACCATTTCTTGACCTCGGCGCGGCTGATGTCGAGGGCCTTCTTCTGTTCGTCCTCGTTCATGTAACGGCGCTCGCCGTTCGGGTCCGTGACATAGAGGGTGGAGGCGTGCTCATAGTCGTCCAGGCGTTTTCTGGCCAGTTCGCAGTTGGCCTTGCGCCGCGCCTCCTCCTGCTCCCTGGCCTCCCGCTTTTTTTTCTGCTCCGCCTGGTCGTCGGAATATTCGTTCAACATCCTCTGGCTTCTCTCCATGCGCTCGACGGCGTCGGGGTCGGGCGGCGGCGCGGACTGGATTTGGAGCTGCTGGCTTTGCGCGCTTTCGGGCCGATCGCCGTAGTGCACCTTGCCCTGCTCATCCACCCATTTGTATACCCCGGCGTGCAGCGAGGCGCCCGTGATGGACAGCAGGGCCAGGGATGCACAGCGCAACCAGGATGCCATGGCGTATCCCGTCATAAAATTACAAACGCCTTGCCGGCGGTCGATGACGTGGCGGCAAAACTCCCCCCGAAAACGGCGGCGCGGCTAGCGCTCCAGGTATTGGCGCTTGTCCTTGACGTCCTTCCACTTGTCGGCGTCGGCCGGCGCATCCTTGACCTCGTTGATGACCGGCCAGACCTTCGACAGCTCGGCGTTCAGCTTGAGGAATTCCTGCTGGTTCTCGGGCAGATCATCCTCCGACACGATGGCGTTGACCGGGCATTCCGGCTCGCAGAGCGTGCAATCGATGCACTCGTCGGGGTCGATCACCAGCATGTTGGGGCCTTCGTGGAAGCAGTCCACGGGGCAGACCTCCACACAGTCGGTGTATTTGCACTTGATGCAGCTTTCGGTGACGACGAATGTCATGATTGCTCTCGCGCTTTCGGAATGACGAGGATGGGCAATTATAGTCGCAAGCCCCGGCAATGAAAATGACGCGGCGGCGGGCGATCAGCGTTTTTCCAGCAACGCGCGCAGGCGGTAGATCGCCTCCAGCGCCTCGCGCGGGCTCAGGTCGTCCGGGGAGAGCCGCCCGAGCGTCTCCAGCACCGGATGCGGCGTGGACAGCAGCGTCCCCTGCGGCGGGGCCCCCGGCGCCGCGCGCGGGTGGTCCTCCAGATCCTGCAGCCAGGCGCGGGCGCGGTCGATGACCGGCGCCGGCACGCCGGCCAGCAGGGCCACCTGCAGGCCGTAACTGCGGCTGGCCGGACCGTCCTTTACCGCACGCAGGAAGACGATGCGATCCTGATGCTCGACGGCGTCGAAATGCACGTTCGCGGCGTTTGCGATCAATTCGGTCAGCGCGGTGATCTCGAAATAATGGGTGGCGAAGAGCGTGAACGCGCCGACCTCGCGGCCCAGCGTCTCGGCGACGGCCCAGGCCAGCGCCAGCCCGTCGTAGGTGCCGGTGCCGCGTCCGATCTCGTCCACCAGCACCAGGCTCTGTCTTGTCGCCTGGCGCAGGATCTGCGCCGTCTCGATCATCTCCACCATGAACGTGGAGCGCCCCCCCGCCAGATCATCGGCCGCGCCGATGCGCGTGAAGATGCGATCGATGGGGCCGATGCGCGCCGCGGCGGCGGGCACGAAGCTGCCGGCGTGCGCCAAGAGCACGATGAGCGCGGCCTGCCGCATGTAGGTGGACTTGCCGCCCATGTTCGGGCCGGTGATGATGAGCAGCCGGCGCGTCTCGTCCATGACGAGGTCGTTGGGGATGAACGGCTCGCCGCCGGCGCGCTCCACCACCGGATGACGACCGGCGCGGATGGCGATGCCCGGCTCGGCGGCCAGCTCCGGGCGCGAAAGATCAAGTGTGCCGGCGCGCTCGGCGAAGGCGGCGAGCGCGTCCAGCTCGCAGAGCGCCGCCGCGCAATCCTGCAAGGCCGGCAGATGTTCCCGCAGTTTGTGCAGCAGCTCCTCGTAGAGGGCCTTCTCGCGCGCCAGCGCCCGCGCCCCGGCGCTCAGGACCCGTTGCTCCAGCGCCTGCAATTCCGGCGTGATGTAGCGCTCGACGGACTTCAACGTCTGCCGGCGGGTGTAACGCGCCGGGACATTGGCGCCCTGGGCGCGGCTGACCTCGATGTAATAGCCGTGCACGCGGTTGAAGCCCAGGCGCAGATTGGCAATGCCGGTCGCCGCGCGCTCGCAGCGCTCCATTTCGGCGAGGGTGTCGCCGGCATCGACGCCGAGCCGGCGCAGCCCGTCCAGCTCCGCGTCATAGCCCGCGGCGATGACGCCGCCATCGCGCAGCCACACCGGCGGGGATTCCACCAGCGCGCGCTTGAGCAGGTCATGGAGTCCCGGAAAGCTTTGCAGCCGCGCCGAGAGCTCGCGCAGACGCGGGCTGTCCAGCTCCCGCAGCGGCGCCTGCAGCAGGGGGATCTGCGCCAGCGCCGCGCGCAACTGGGCGAGATCGCGCGGCCGCGCGGTCAAGAGCGCCACCCGCGCCAGGATGCGCTCCATGTCGCCGACGGGCTTCAGGAGTTCGCGCAGGCGATCCTGCCGGGCCCATTCCAGCAGGCAGGCTACGGCGTCATGGCGCGCCCGCAGCACGTTTTGATCGCGCAGCGGCGCCTTGAGCCAGCGCTTGAGCCAGCGGCTGCCCATGGGCGTGACGGCGCTGTCCATGAGATGAGCGAGGGTGTGCTCGGGGCGTCCGGCGAGGCTCTCGTCGATTTCGAGGTTCCGGCGGCTCCCGGCGTCGAGGATGAGCCAGTCGCGCCGCTGCTCGAGGCGCGGGGCCTGCAGATGCGGCAGCGCCGCGCACTGGGTGTCGCGGGCGTGCCGCAGGATGCAGCCCGCCGCGGCCACCGCAAGCGGCGCGTGTTCACAGCCCAGGCCGGCCACATCAGCCACGCCGAACTGCTGCATCAATTCCCGCCGCGCGGCGTCGGCGTCGAAATACCACGGTGGTTTGGCGTTGACGCCGCGCCATGCCGAAAGTTTTCCCGCGAGTGGCGAGGACTCGGCGATCAATATCTCCGTGGGTTTGAGCCGCTCCAGTTCGTCGTTGAATGTGTCCCAGCCGTCGCACTGCATGAGGGAGAAACGCCCGCTGCCGAGGTCCAGCGCGGCATAACCGATTTCACCGTCCGCAGCATGGGCGGCGAGGAGATGATTGTCGCACCGCGCCTCCAGCAGCGCCTCATCGGTCACCGTCCCGGGCGTCACGATGCGGGTGATTTGCCGCTCCACGGGCCCCCGGCTCAGGGCCGGGTCGCCCACCTGCTCGCAGATGACCGCCGATTCGCCCAGCCGGATGAGTTTGGCGAGGTATTGATCCACCGCATGCGCCGGCACGCCGGCCATGGGGATGGGCTCGCCCGCCGACTGGCCGCGCGTGGTCAGCGCGATCCCCAGCAGTCGCGCCGCCCTGCGGGCGTCGTCGTAGAACAACTCGTAGAAATCGCCCATGCGGTAGAACAGCAGCAGATCGGGGTATTGCGCCTTGAAGCCCAAGTACTGGCGCATGACCGGGGTGTGGTCCGCGTGGTCCGGGCGCCCCGGGGGGGTGGGCTGGACGCTCATGACTCGATTGGGGTTGAAATTTCCCGGGGCATCCCATAACTATACGAGATCAACTGTGGTCAGTGGAAAGACTTTTGACGGAGGGGAGCAGTCATGACCGAAGCGAACGCGGACAGGGTGGATGTCAACAAGGAGACCCTGGGATTTCAATCCGAAACCCGGGCGCTGCTCGATCTCGTCATCCATTCTCTGTACAGCCACCCGGAGATTTTCCTGCGCGAACTCATCTCCAACGCCTCGGATGCGGCCGAGAAGCTGCGTTTCGAGGCGCTGGGCAACGACGGACTGTACGAGGGCGACAGCCAGCTCGAGATTCAGATCGAGTACAGCGGGCAGCAGAAGACACTGACCATCCGCGACAACGGCATCGGCATGTCGCGCGAGGAGATCATCAACAATCTGGGCACCCTGGCCCGCTCCGGGACGCGCGAGTTTTTCAAGAACCTGACCGGCGACCGCCAGCACGACTCGCAGTTGATCGGCCAGTTCGGCGTGGGGTTTTACTCGGCGTTCATCGTGGCCGACAGGGTCACGGTCAGCAGCCGGCGCGCCGGCCTGCCCCCCGAGCAGGGCGTGCGCTGGGAGTCCGACGGCCTCGGCGAGTACACGGTGCAGGGCGTGCTGCGCAAGAAACGCGGCACCGAGGTCGTCCTGCATCTGAAGGATGAGTTCAAGGAATATCTCAATGGCTGGCGGTTGCGCGAGATCATCCGCCGCTATTCCGATCACATCGCCCTGCCCATCCGCATGCCGGAGGAGGGCGGGGGCAGGACCGGCTGGGAGACCGTCAACCGCGCCACCGCGCTGTGGGCGCGCCCCAAGAAGGACATCACGCCGGGGGATTACGACGAGTTCTACAAGCACATCGCCCACGATTTCGAGAAGCCGCTGGCGCACGTCCATACCCGCACCGAGGGCAAGCTCGAATACATCACGCTGTTCTACATCCCATCAAGGGCGCCGTTCGATCTGTGGGATCGCGAGGCCCGCCACGGCGTCAAGCTGTACGTGCGGCGGGTGTTCATCATGGACGACGCCGAGCAACTGCTGCCGCGCTACCTCCGCTTTGTGCGCGGCGTCGTCGATTCCTCCGATCTGCCGCTCAACGTCTCGCGCGAGCTGCTGCAGCGGAACAAGACCATCGACACCATCCGCGCCGCCTCGGTGAAGAAAATCCTGGGTCTGATCGAAAGCCTGGCGGGGAAGGAGGAATACAAGACGCTGTGGAAGGAATTCGGACGGGTGCTGAAGGAGGGCGTGGTGGAGGACCCCGACAACCGCGAGACGCTGGCCGGCCTGCTGCGCTTCGAGAGCACGCTGCATCCGGGCGACGAGCAGACCGTGTCGCTGGCGGATTATGTCTCCCGCATGCCGCCTGGACAGGAGGCCATCTACTATCTCGCCGCGACGGACGCCGCCGCCGCGCGCAGCAGCCCGCATCTGGAGGTGTTCCGCAAAAAAGGCGTCGAGGTACTGCTGATGTCCGATCCGGTGGACGAGTGGGTGGTCATGCATCTGACGGAGTTCAAGGGCAAGCCGCTCAAGTCCGTGAGCAGGGGCGATCTGGACCTCGGCGGGCTGGAGACGGAGGAGGAGAAAAAGGAGCGCCAGGGCGAGACCCGCGAGTTGAAGGACCTGCTGGGCCGGCTGCGCAAGACGCTGGAGCATGAAACCAAGGACGTCCGCATCACCCGCCGTCTCACCGATTCCCCCGCCTGCCTGGTGGCGGACAGCCAGGACATGGGCGGCAACCTCGAGCGCCTGCTCAAGGCCGTGGGGCAGAACGTCCCCGCCGCCAAGCCCATCCTGGAAATCAATCCCGGGCACGCGCTGATCAAGCGCCTCGCCGGCATCGAGGACGAGGCGCGCTTCAACGACTGGGCGCGGATCATTTTCGATCAGGCGCTGCTGGCCGAGGGCGGCAGGCTCGGCGACCCGGCCGGTTTCGTGCGCCGCCTGAACGCCCTCATCGTCGGCTCGCTCGGGACCTGAGCGCGCCTCACGCCGACCGGCGCGCCGGCGTGGCCGCCGCGCGATGGCGGGCGAGGAAATCCCGCGCGCCCTCCCGGCCCATGTAGCGCTCCAGGAGGCGCACGTCGGTGCGGCGCAGATCCACCAGGATGAGGCCGTCCAGCGCCTCTCCGAACTCCGGATCGACGTTGAAGCCCAGCAATTGCCCGCCCAGCTTGAGATACTGGCGCAGCAGGATGGGCGGCGCCTTGCCGTCCGTCTCCAGGCCGCGCACCAGGTCCGCGATCACGTCGGGATCATCCAGACCGGCCGATGGCGTCTCCCGCCACGGCACGGCGCGCAGCGGCTTGAATGGCCGCCGCGGCCGCACCCAGCGGGCCAGTTCCCGCTCGTAGTGCCGTGTGCGCAAATGCTTGACGATGAGCAGGCGCGACAGCCAGTGGTAATCGTTGCTGATGCTGACGGCCCCGAACAGCCGGTGGCATTGCGGCCGCCGGACGATGAATTCGCCGATGCCGCGCCACAGCAGGAACAGCGGCGCGAAGCTTTTCTGGAACTCCGGCCGCACGAACGAGCGGCCCAGCTCGACGGCCGCCGCCAGCTGGCGGAGCAGCGGCCGTTTGAATTCAAACAATGAGTGCGTGTACAACCCCCGCACGCCGTAGTGCCGCAGGATGTCGGCCACCACGCCCAGCCGGTAGCCGCCGGCGATCTGACCGGCCGCCTCGTTCCAGACGACGAGATGCTGGTAATGGGCGTCGTACAGATCGATGTCCGCGGCCCTGCCCGTGCCCTCGCCGACGCTGCGGAACGAGAGTTCGCGCAGCCGGCCGATCTCCTGCAGCAGCCACGGGATTTGCCGCGCGGGCGCGCAGGCGACGCGCCATTCCCGGTTGCGAATCAGGATCTGCCCCTCCGACAGGGCGTCCATCTCCGCCTTGAGCAGCGAGGGTGCGGGCGCGGGGATCAGGGGGATCGCACGTCGCGGCGCGGCCGGCGTTATCGCCGCGCCGGAGGCGGCAGCCTGGCTCATCCTGCCCAGCAGTTCGGTGCGCAGGCGCAGATGTTCGATGATCGCGGTTTTGTCCTTGAGCCGCTTCAGGGCGTCGTGCGCGATGGGCGCGCCGATGCGCAGATCGATGTGCCGGCCGGCCCGGTCGGCGAACTCGCGCGGCAGCATGGCGGTGCGCAGCAGCGGATGCAGCAGGCCCAGAATCTGAAAGCGCAGGCTGTTGCGGCCATGGATGTACACCGGCACCACGCCGGCCCGGCTCAACTGCACCAGCCGGGCAATGGATGAATCCCACGGCGGGTCGGCAATCCGGCCCGAGCGCCATTGCAGGTGCGCGACCGCGCCCGCCGGAAAGGTCAGCAGCATGCCGCCGGACCGCAGCCAGCGCAGGCAGCGCCGCAGCGGCGCCGCGTTCCTGCGCGCCGAGGTTTCGCCGCCGAACGGATCCACGTCGATCAGGTAATCGCGGATTTCCGCGATCTGCCGCAGCAGGTAATTGGCCATCAGGCGCACGTCGGGGCGGATCTTCAGCAGCATGTGCGCCAGCAGCAGCGCCTCCGGGCCGCCGTAGGGATGGTTGGCGACCACGACGACGGGGCCGCTGGCCGGAATGTCCTCGATCCCGCCGCTCAAAATGCGCGGCCGGATGCCGAGCAGCCCCAACGATCGCTCCAGGAATTCCGCCCCCTCCAGCCCGGCGGGCAATTGCTGATAGAGCCGATCCAGATGATCCAGGCGACAGAGCCGGTCGAGGGATCGAAAGATGAAACCGGGGCGGCCCGCGGACCCGCTGCCGGAAAAAATGTGACGCGTGCTGAAGTGGCCGCGAATCTTCGTCCCCTGGCGCATCTCAAGGAATCCGCGTGGTCATGATGCGGCCATCCTGCATGACGGCTGTGACAGGCCGGCGAACGTCCGTTGACAGAGGGGTGACGGCGGCGTCCCCCCGCCGGGCCGCCCTTCAACATGATTTGCGCCGGTGATCGCACCGCAACATGCTGTTTTGCATGGCGACAGGGCGGGAATCGGGCTAAAATCCGGCCGATTGACGGTGACAATGGATGACCTCTAGCGCCCGTTCACTGCAACTGCTGCAAGAGCTGACGGCCATCGGCATCGCCCTGTCAGCCGAGAAGAATCACGCCCGCCTGCTGGAGATGATCCTCGAACAGGCCGAGCATTTCACCAACGCGGACGGCGGCACGCTGTACTCGGTGACCGAGGATCGGCGCCTCAAATTCGAAATCATGCACACCGCCAGCCTCAACTTCCACATGGGCGGCACCAGCGGCAGGTCCATTCCCTTCGCGCCGCTGCCGCTGTACGACGAGCAGGGCAATCCCAACATGAAGATGGTCGCCGCGTGCGCCGCCCTCACCCGCCGCACCGTCAACATCCGCGACGCCTACACCAGCAGGGAATTCGATTTCTCCGGCACCCGCGCCTTCGATCAGAAGACCGGCTACCGTTCCAAGTCCTTCCTCACCGTGCCGATGACCAACCACGAGAACGAGGTCATCGGCGTGCTGCAGCTCCTGAACAAGCGCGAGCCCGACGGTTCGGATGCCATCGCCTTCAGCCACCAGGATCAGCAGCTGGTGGAGTCGCTGGCCTCGATGGCGGCGGTGGCCATCACCAACAAGCAGCTGATCGAGGCGCAGAAGCTGCTGTTCGACTCCCTCATCCAGCTCATCGCCAACGCCATCGACGAGAAATCGCCCTACACCGCGGGGCATTGCCGGCGCGTGCCGGTGTTGACCGACATGCTGGCCGAGGCCGCGTGCCACACGACGGAGGGGCCGCTCGCGAACTTCACCATGACCGAGCAGGAGCGTTACGAGTTGAACGTCGCCGCCTGGCTGCACGACTGCGGCAAGATCACCACGCCCGAATTCGTGGTGGACAAGTCCACCAAGCTGGAGACCATTTTCGATCGCATCAAGTTGATCGACACCCGTTACGAGGTGCTGAAGCGCGAGGCCGAGATCGCGGCGCTCAGGCGGCGGCTCGAGGCCCGCTTCGGCGCCGACGCCGACGTGACGAACGACCCCGAATACCGGCGTCAGCTGCAGCAATACGCCGAGGATCGCGAGTTCCTCCACCGCTGCAACCAGGGCGGCGAATTTCTGTCCGAGGAGGACAAGGAGCGCGTCAACCGCATCGCCGCCCAGCGCTGGCGCGAGGACGGTCTCGAGAAATCCTTCCTGTCGGACAGCGAGGTCTACAATCTGCACATCAGCCGCGGCACGCTGAATTTCGAGGAGCGGCAGATCATCAACAACCACGTCAGCGTCACCATCAAGATGCTGGAGTCGCTGCCCTATCCCAAGCACCTGCGGCGCGTGCCGGAGTACGCCGGCGGGCATCACGAGAAAATGGACGGCACCGGCTATCCCAACGGGCTGAAGCGCGAGCAGATGTCGATCCCGGCGCGCATGGTGGCGATCGCCGACATCTTCGAGGCGCTGACCGCCAAGGATCGCCCCTACAAGAAGCCGATGCCGCTGTCGCAGGCCCTCGCCATCCTCGGCCGCATGAAGCTGGAAAACCACATCGACGCGGACCTGTTCGACGTGTTCATCCGCGAGAAGGTCTATCTCAGGTACGCGCGGCAGTTTCTGGCCCCCGAACAGATCGACGACGTCGATCCGGCCAGAATCCCCGGCGCCGTCACCCATTGACGCCGCGCGAGCTGGTCCGCTGGGCCGGGTCCAAATTCGAATATGCCGGCCTGACCTACGGCCACGGCACCCGCAACGCCCGCGAGGAGGCGGTGTACCTGGTGCTGGGGGCGCTCGGCCTGCCCTTCGATTACGGCGGACCGCGGCTGGACGAACCGCTGGACGAAGACACGCTCCGGCGCCTGCGTGCGCTGGTGCGGGAGCGAATCACCACGCGCAAACCCGTCGCCTATCTGCTGCGCAGGGCCTGGTTTGCGGGGCTGGAGTTTTACGTCGACGAGCGCGTGCTCGTGCCGCGCTCGCCGATCGCGGAATTGATCGAGCAGGGGTTCGCGCCGTGGGTGGAGGGCGCCCGTGTGCGCCGGATCCTCGAACTCTGCACCGGCAGCGGCTGCATCGCGGCGGCCTGCGCGCTGGCCTTCCCCGAGGCGCGGGTCGACGCCACCGACATCTCGCCCGCGGCGCTGGCGGTGGCGGAGATCAACGTCGAGCGGCATGCGGTGGGCGATCGCGTGCGGCTGATCGAATCCGATCTCTATGAAGCGGTGCCGGCGGGACGCTACGATTTGATTGTCGCCAATCCGCCCTACGTGCCCGCCGCGGAGGTGGCTGTTCTCCCGCGCGAATATCAGCACGAACCGGCCCTGGGCCTGGCCGCGGATGACGAGGGACTGGCCGTCGTCGTCCGCATCCTGCGCGAATCCGGCGCCTACTTGAGCGATCACGGCGTGCTGATCGTCGAGGTGGGCGACAGGCGGGAGCTGTTGTCGAAGCGTCATCCCGGGGTGCCGTTCCTGTGGTTTGATTTCGAGCGCGGCGGCGACGGCGTGTTCCTGCTCACCGCCGCGCAGCTGCGCGGGCATTTCGGCGGCAAATCTCCCGCCTGATCCGACGCCGATTTCGCCACGGCAACATCAACCGCTACAATAGCATCATGTCTGGCAACACCATCGGCAAGTTGTTCACGCTCACCACCTGCGGCGAGAGCCACGGGCCGGCCTACGCCGGCATCGTCGACGGCTGTCCGCCGGGCCTGGCGCTCTGCGCGGAGGACTTGCAGCGCGATCTGGATCGGCGCAAACCCGGCAAGTCGCGCCACACGACACAGCGGCGCGAGGAGGACCGCGTGCGCATTCTCTCCGGCGTGTTCGAGGGCAAAACCACCGGCACGCCGATCGGCCTGCTCATCGAAAACACCGATCAGCGATCGAAGGACTACGACAACATCCTCGATCGTTTCCGTCCCGGCCACGCCGACTACACCTACAATCAGAAATACGGCTTCCGCGATTACCGCGGCGGCGGGCGCGCCTCGGCGCGCGAGACCTGCATGCGCGTGGCGGCGGCGGGCATCGCCAAGAAATACCTGCGCGAGAAGTACGGCGTGGAGATCCGCGGCTATCTCGCGCAACTGGGGCCGATCAAGCTCGAGCTCAAGGACTGGGACGCGGTCGACGACAATCCGTTCTTCTGTCCCGATCCGGCGCGTGTCGCCGAACTGGAGGCGTTCATGGACGCGCTGCGCAAGGAGGGCGACTCCATCGGCGCGCGCGTCAACGTCGTCGCCAGCCGTGTGCCGCCGGGCTGGGGCGAGCCGGTGTTCGACCGGCTGGACGCCGACATCGCCAAGGCGATGATGGGCATCAACGCCGTCAAGGCGGTGGAGATCGGCGCCGGCTTTGCCGCCGTCGAGCACAAGGGCACGCAGCATCGCGATGAAATGACGCCGGAGGGATTCTTGAGCAACAACGCCGGCGGCATCCTCGGCGGCATCTCCAGCGGCCAGGACATTCTCGTCAGCATCGCGCTGAAGCCGACCTCCAGCATCCGCTTGCCGGCGCGCACCATCGACGTCCACGGCAATCCGGTGGAGGTGGCGACGCACGGGCGCCACGATCCCTGCGTCGGCATCCGCGCCACGCCGATTGCCGAGGCCATGCTGGCGCTGGTGCTGATGGATCACGCCCTGCGCCACCGCGCCCAGAATCCCGACGTCCGATCGCCGACGCCCGTCATCCCCGCCACGCCCAAGCGTTAATTCTTTGTTAGAGGTTGTTGAAAAACGTCACGAGCGAAGACATGACTAGGCGCGAGCATCCGAAAAACCGGAGTGTACACGGCAGTACATGAGGATTTTGAGGGTGCGAGCAACAACGTCATGGCGAGTGCAGTAGTTTTTCAACAACCTCCAGTTCCGTACTGGCGGTTGTCCGGCGGCTACTTCGCCTACTTCGCCGTCATCGGCGCCCTGGTGCCGTATCTCAATCCCTATTTCAAATTGCTGGGCTGCACGCCGGCGCAGATCGGCCTTTTGACCGGCGCGCTGGTCGCGGGACGCATCGTCGCGCCGACGCTGTGGGGCTGGATCGCCGATCATCACGGCGGGCGGATGCGGGTGGTGCGCGCGAGTTTCCTGCTGTCGCTGCTGAGTTTTCTGCCGCTGTTGTGGATCAAAAGCTACGTGCCGCTGCTCACGGTGATGCTGATCTTCGGTTTTTTCTGGAGCGCGTCGCTGCCGCAATTCGAGGCGGTGACCTTCAGCCACCTCGGCGACTCCACGGCGGCCTACGCCCGCATCCGCGTCTGGGGCTCGATCGGCTTCATCGTCACCGTCATGCTGCTCGGCTGGGCGTTCCAGCGCACGGGTCTCGCGCCGCTGCCGGCGGTGCTGGCGGGATTGCTGGCCGCTGCCTGCCTCATGAGCCTGTACACGCCGGAGCGGCGGGTGCCGCGCCCGCCGCCGGCTCCCGTGCATCTGGGCCGTGTGCTTATGCAGCCCAGGGTGGCCGCGCTGCTCGCCGCCTGCCTGCTGACACAGGTGAGCTACGGACCCTACTACAATTTCTACACCATTTATCTCGAGGAGCAGGGCTACGCCCGTGGCGTGGTCGGCGAGCTCTGGGCGCTGGGGGTGGCGGCGGAGGTGCTGCTGTTTCTGGTGATGCACCGGCTGCTCGCGTTCCTGCCGCTGCGCCTGCTCATGCTGCTCAGCATCGCCGCCACCGTCGTGCGCTGGTTGATGATCGCCGCCTTCGTCCACTGGCTGTTCGTGCTGGTGCTGGCGCAACTGCTGCACGCGCTCTCCTTCGGCATGCAGCACGTGGCGGCGGTGCAGCTCATCCACCGCTATTTCACCGGCCGCCACCAGGGCCGCGGCCAGGCGCTCTACAGCAGTGTCGCCTACGGCGTGGGCGGCGCCGCAGGCGCCCTCTCCAGCGGCTATCTGTGGGAGGCGCAGGGCCCCGCCGTGACCTTCACCGCCGCCAGCCTGTTGGGCGTGCTGGCGTACCTCATCGCCTGGCGCTGGCTGGAGGGCGCGGCGCAACCGCAGGCGATCACCGTTTGATGCGGCGCACCAGCGGCGGGTCGCCGTCGCCCTTGACCCGTGTGGAGGCAGGCCCTACCCTGCATTGAAGACATCAAAGGACGCCGCCAATGACCTATTGCCTGGCCGCCCAGGTCAAGTCCGGGCTGGTATTCACCTCCGATTCGCGCACCAACGCGGGCATCGATCAGGTCAGCACCTACAGCAAGATGCACACCTTCGGCCGCGAGGGCGACCGCCAGTTCGTGCTGCTTTCCGCCGGCAATCTCGCCACCACCCAGGGCGTGGTGGCGCGCCTGCAACGCGACATCCGCGAGGGCTGGGAGAGCAGCCTGTTCACCGTGAGCGACATGCACGTGGCGGCGGACTACGTCGGCGCGATCAGCCGCGATCAGCAGACCCGGCTCACCGGCGGCGGCACCACCTTCGAGGCCAGCTTCATCCTCGGCGGCCAGATCGGTAACGATCCCCCGGCGATCATGCTCATCTACCCGGAGGGCAACCACATCAGCGCCTCCGACACCACGCCCTATCTGCAGATTGGCGAGAGCAAGTACGGCAAGCCGATCCTCGATCGCATCATCAACGCCGACACCTCCCTCGAGCAGGCGGCGCTGTGCGCACTGGTGTCGATGGATTCGACCATGCGCAGCAACGTCACCGTCGGCCCGCCCATCGATCTCGTGATCTACCGCGCCGGCAGCCTGCGCGCCGGGGAGCACGTCCGCCTGAACCACGACAGTCCGTATCTGCGCGAGCTGAAAAAGTCCTGGGAGAACGGGCTGGCCGAGGCCTTCCGCAAGCTGCCGCCGCTCAATCTCGCCGGCGCCGGCGAACATCTGCGCGAAGTCAGCACCGTCTCGCATTAACCCGCGCCGGCGTCTCGGCTCGGGGAGGAGGCGAACGATGCATCACGGTAATTCCGCCTCAGGCGCGGAACCAGTTGGCCTCGATGGCGGCATGAATCCTGTTCAGGCTCTGCTGTAGATCGTCCATGCAGGCGCGCAGTCTCTGGTTCGGCAGCGGCGCGATCTCCATGGCCTGCAACTGGCGGCTCATGGCGGTGGCGGCCTCGAGCGGCGCTTCATGCCGCGGCAGGCGGGCGAGCCCGTCCCGCAGCGCCGCGAGGCAGTGGGCCACGGCGCGCGGGAAGCGCGGGTCGCGCAGCAGGAACTGCACCACCTCCCGGCCCCTGACGCCGGTTTGCACGTGCTGGTGGTACATCTGGTAGCCGGAGAGGCAGGACAGCACGCTCAGCCAGGCCAGATTGGCGAACGCGGCGGGCGTCTGCCCGGCCCGCGTCGTGCGCACCAGTTCCGTCATGCCGACGGCGCCCAGATCGATGACGCGCGTGGTCATGTCGGCGCGCTCCAGATTCCGCCCCAGCAGCATGAATTGATAGGCGTCGTCGTGGCTCATCGTGCCGGCCAGCAGGCCGTTCAACAACTGGCAGGCGCGCACGATGCCGATCAGGAACGGCTCGCGCAGATTGCGGGCCAGGGACCGTGCCGCCTGCTCGCGGGCGTGCAGGTAGACGTCGTTGATCTGCTCCCAGGCCTCGCTCGGCAGGATTTCGCGGGTGGTGCGCGCGTTTTCGCGGGCCTGGGCCAGCGCCGAGACGATTGATGATGGGTTGCCCGTGTCCGCCATCAGAAACCGCACCACGTGGCGCTCGTCGGCGCTGCCGTAGCGATCATTGAAATGTCCATCCAGGCCCAGGATCTGCACCATGGCCCGCCACGGCGCCGGCACTTCACGCGGCGAATCCAGCGCCATGCGCGTGTTGGCGCTGATGAGCCGGGCCATGTTCTCGGCGCGCTCCATGTGGCGCCCGGTCCAGTACATCCGTTCGGCGACGCGCGAGAGCATGACTGAAGATCATCTCCTACCCGGCCACGACCCAGGTGTCCTTGCTGCCGCCGCCCTGCGAGGAGTTGACGACGTAGGATCCCTTCACCAGCGCCACGCGCGTGAGGCCGCCGGCGGTGACGTGCGTGCCGCGGCCCTGAAGGATGAACGGCCGCAGGTCGACGTGCCGCGGTTCCAGCCGGTTGCCGCACAGCGTCGGCGCGGTCGACAGCCCAAGCAGCGGCTGGGCGATGTAGTTGCGCGGATCGGCCTGGATGAGTCTCTTGAACTGGTTGAGCTTGCGGCGGCCGGCCTGCGGTCCGATCAGCATGCCGTAGCCGCCGGATTCGTTGGCGGGCTTCACCACCAGTTGATCCAGATGCGCCAGTACGTGCCGGCGATCCTGTTCATCGACACACAGCCACGTCGGCACGTTCGGCAGGATCGGCTCCTCGCCCAGATAGTATTTGATCATCCTCGGCACATAGTGGTAGATGACCTTGTCGTCGGCCACGCCGGCGCCCGGGGCGTTGGCCAGCGCCACATTGCCCTTGCGCCAGGCGCGCATCAACCCACGCACGCCCAGCAGTGACTCGGGATTGAAGGTCTCGGGATCCAGGAACAGATCATCGATGCGGCGGTAGATGACGTCCACGCGCGCGAGGCCCGCGATGGTGCGCATGTACACGCAGTCGTCGTCGCCGGTGACCAGGTCGCCGCCCTCGACCAGTTCCACGCCCATTTCGCGCGCCAGGAAGGCGTGCTCGAAATAGGCCGAGTTGTAGATGCCCGGTGTCAGCACGACCACCTCGGGCTGGTCCTGCGGGCGCGGCGACAGGGAGGCCAGCATGTCGAACAGGCGCTCGGGATAATCGTCCACCGGCAGGATGTTCTGATCGGCGAACAGCTCCGGCAGCACGCGCTTGGTGATGTTGCGGTTCTCGATCATGTAGGAGACGCCGGAGGGCACGCGCAGGTTGTCCTCCAGCACGTACAACGTGCCGTCGGCGTCGCGCACCAGATCGGAGCCGCAGATGTGCGCCCACGCGCCGTGGCGCGGCTGCATGCCGGCGCACTGGCTGCGATAGTTGCGCGACGTGGCCAGCAGCTCCCGCGGCACGACGCCGGCCGTGAAGATGCGCTGCCGGTTGTAGACATCGTCGATGAAACAATTGAGCGCGGCCACCCGCTGCCGCAGCCCCGCCTCGGTGCGCCGCCATTCGGCGGCGGGCAGCACCCGCGGGATGATGTCGAAGGGCCACTGCCGGTCGATGTTGCCGCCCTCGCTGTAGACCGTGAAGGTGACGCCCATGACGCGGATGGCGAGTTCGGCCGCCGCCTTGCGGGCCTTGATCTCGGCGGCGGACAGCGACGACAGGTAGGCCGCCAGCACCCGCGCGTCGGGGCGCGGCCGGCCGCGCGAGTCGATCAACTCGTCGAAGAACCTTCCCGTCCGGTAATTATTCCAGTCGATGCGCATGCCGGGCTTGCTTCCAGTCCTGAAAACTATAGCAAGTACCATGCCGGTCAAGCCGGCCCGGGCATGAGCGCGGAGCCACCTTTCGAGGCTACGGACCGCGGCAGGCGGCGGGACTCAACTTTCGCGGTAGGTGATCAACACCAGCCCCACGCCGACGAAGCACAGCGGCCACACCCAAGCGGCGACGTTCTTCACCGGCGGCCCGGCGCGCAGCTCGAGCCAGCGCGCCCCGCCGGCCGCGATGGCCAGCAGTCCCAGGGGGATATGACTGAACTCGACCAGCAGCGCCTCCTGTATGTTCGAAAGCGCGTGGCTGTGGGTCAGCAGCATGATGCCGCCAATCGCGTTGGAGAGGGGAAAGACATAGGCTGCGGAGGTGCCCCGCAGGCGGCCGCTGCGCACCTGCCATTCGAAAATTCCGAAGACGGCGACCAGCAATGTCATCAGCCGGTGCTGCAACACCTCGGGCGCGCGCATGCTGGCCAGAAACCCGATGTCGCCGAGCGGCCACGCCTCCGGATCCGAGCGCACGGCGATGAAAATCGCAAGCACCACGAACAAGATCGGCCAATGCCGCGCGGGAGGCCAGCCCGCGCGCCAGGCCAGCGCCAGCAAGCCGATGACCAGGACCATGATCCCGGACCAGTTGTGATTGTATTCCGACCAGGCGATGTCGGCGGCATTGCCGGGCGCCGGCTCGGCCGAGCCCGGCACGTAGGCCTGCGGCGCCTGCTGCCGCGCCGCCGCCGCCAGGCGGTTCAAGCGTTCCTGCGCCAGCGGGATCGCCAGTGCGGCGTGCGCGGGGCTGGTCAGCCGCGGCTCCCGGGGCGTCAGCACGCGATCCACAATCTGCCGCCAGCTCACCCGGTCATCGGTCAAATCCACGGCCGGTGGCAGCGAGGTGAGGGACGCCGCGACGAAGAATATGGCCACGCCGACGCCCAGCTCAACCTCGGCAAAGCGCCGCAATCGCAGCAGCGCCGCGCCGCCGCCCCCGCCTCCCAGCCGGCGCACGGCGAGGTAATTGGCCGCGCCGAAACCCAGCAGGGCGGCGAACATCACCGCCTTGCTTGCCGCCATGACGCCATAGGCGGTGCCGTAGACGGCGTCGAGGCTGCCGATGTAGCGCACGATATAAATCGCCATGGAGACGGCGATCGCCAGGACGGCGGCGACACACAGCTTCGAGAACCGCAGCGCGATCCGCGCGCGGGCGGCGGGCGCGTCAACGCCCGCGAGGGCGATGAGAAAGTAGGGAATGCCGCCGATCCACAGGAAGGCACCCGTCTGGTGGAGCGCGGAGGCGAGCAGCAGCGGCGCGCGCGCGTCCAGACGGGCCATGGCGTGCGTCGTCGCCACGGACGACGCGATCATCACGATGGCCGCCGCCAGCATCAGCGGGGCCGGCGGTCCCGCCCCCCAGCCCGCCCGCGCCGCGGCCGCAACCACCGCCGCCGCGACGACGAGCGCCGCACCGGCCACGGCGAATGGGGCGGTCATCGCCTCCGTCCAGCTCACGCCGACGGTGGTGACGAGCACCAGGCCGTCGATGGTGGTCGCCAGCAAAACCACCGCCGCCAGCGCCAGCGCGCTGGCACGAAGCAGGTTGCCCATGCGCGTCGCGGCGCGCCTGTCGGCGGCAAGAGCCGCATCCAGCTCCGGCAGCGCGACGTACCGGAATATGATCCCGCCCACGGCCAGCGCCTCCACCGTGAGCGCCAGGCCCCGCAGCATGACGCTCAGGAATCCAAACAAATCGATGAGTAAATCCACGGCTACGCTTCAGGGGCCAGTGACGGTAAAGGGAATGAGTCCGCGGGTGAGATGACCGTCGGCGCTCAGGACCCGCCATTCCAGCGAGTATTTGCCCGGCGCGACGTCCCTCACCGAGGTCGAAATATGATCGGGGGGCGTGTCCTTCGAAAACGGCACGCCAACCTTGCGTCCGGCGGCGTCGGTCAGGATCAACCTCGATCGGGCATGATCGACGCGGCTGTTGAAACGCAAATCGATGTGAACGTCGGGTCCGCTGACTTTCGCGTTGACCGCCGGGGTGGATTCGACCACGATCGCGTGGGCGAAGGCCGGCACCGGCTGCGCGGACATGAAAGCCGCGAGAAAAAATCCCAAAAAAACGGTGAACGGCGCCCGTTCAGGTGCCGTAAACGAAAATGGTTTCATGATGTGGATCAATTCATCAGGAGGGTTGCCGGTTCATTATAATGCAAACTGCGTGAGTCTCATGATACAAACGCAGGGCCGCGCATACCCGCACGAAAACGGAGGAACAAAATTATGACCACCCGGTTCAAAAAAGTCTCATCATGGCTGGCCGCCGCCGCCCTGTTCATCGGGATATGCGGCGCCGCGCTGGCCTCGGAATACGAGGGTTCGTGGATGCTGACCGACACGGACGGCAAGCCCTTCGAAATCACCCTCAACAAGGACGGCACCGCCACGGGCACCCACAAGGACACCATGAAGCAGGGCACCTGGAAGGAGGAGGACGGCGCGGCCGTGATTCACTGGAACACGGGCTGGACCACGCGCATCGCGAAGGAGGGCGACAAGTACGTCAAGACCGCCTTCAAGCCGGGCGTGCCGACGTCCGGCAGGCCCGCCAACACATCGGAGGCACGGAAAAAGCCGTAGGCCGTTCATCAATTCACGGCAACACCGTCCGGGACTGGCGATCCCCGGCGGGACGGTTGAGCGACGTCAATCGGGGCGGTTGACGCGCAAGCGCCGCCAACGCGAAAGAGAGGCGCGATGAAGGCGAATCTGATCCGAATGATGGCGGGCATTCTTGCCGTCATCGCCTTGAGCGCCCCGGCGGTACTTTCGGCGCAGGTGATCCCGCCGCCGCCGCCGTCAACACCGCCGCCGCCACCGCCGCAGCAGGTGCCGCGGCTCTCGCCGGCGCAGCTCGATCAACTGCTGGCGCCCATCGCGCTCTATCCGGATGCGCTGCTCTCGCAGATTCTCATGGCTTCGACCTATCCCCTGGAGGTCGTCGAGGCGGATCGCTGGGTCAGGGATCCGGACCACGCCGGGCTCGGCGGCAACGATCTCACCAGCGCCCTTGAGGAGGAGGACTGGGACCCGAGCGTGAAATCGCTGGCGCCCTTCCCGCAGATTCTCAAGATGATGGACGACAACCTCCAGTGGACCCGGCAACTGGGCGACGCCTTCCTCGCGCAGCAGGCCGACGTCATGGATTCGGTGCAGCGCCTGCGCGCGCAGGCGCAGACGGCGGGCACGCTCAAGTCGACGCCGGAGCAGACGGTGATCACGGCGGGCTCCGACATCATGATACAGCCCGCGTCGCCCGATCTGGTCTACGTCCCGTACTACAGTCCGGCGTACGTCTATGCCCCGTGGCCGTATCCGGACTACCCGCCGTATTATTTCCCGTCACCGTACAGCTATTACGGCTCCGGGAGCGGCATCTTTTTCGGCGTGGGCGTCGGCATCATCGCGCCGCTCTGGGGATGGGATTACTTCGACTGGCGCCATCACCGGATACACATCGATCATGACAGGTACGATCACATCAACAGGTACGCCATCGACCGCCGGAATCGGCCGAGATTCGCCGGCGAGGCGTGGGACCATGATCCTTACCATCGTCGCGGCGTTCCGTACCGCGATCCCGGCACGCGCATGCGGTTCCTGGGCGCCGGTCCGTCGGACGCGCGCCGCGATTTCCGCGGCTACGCGCCCACCGGAGGCGCGGCGGTGATCCCGGCCCCGGGAGGGCAGCCGGTGGTGGGGCCGCGCGCGGTGCCGCCGGCGACGCGACAGCCGCCGATGGAGCTGCGTACGATGCCACGCGCCGGCGCCGCCGTGATCCCGGCGCCCGGAGGGCAGCCGGTGGTGGGCCCGCGCGTTGCGCCGCCGGCATCGGTGATGCAGCAGCCCATGACGATGCAGCGGCCGCAGCCGCCGGCGTTCGAGGGCATCGCGCGGCTGCCCGAGGTGCAGCGGCAGATAGAACGCGCGCAGCAAAGCCGCCAATACCTTCCGCGTTCAATGCAACCCGGCGGTTTGGCACTGCCGCGATCGACGTGGAACAGGAGTTACATCCCGGCGCCGGGAGGACAGCCGGTGGTGGGGCCGCGCACTGCGCCGGCCGGCCGCGCCGGCCAGATTCGCCGCTAGGATGACGGAGCCATGCGCAATCCATTCCAGAACTTCATGACCGGACCGACACGCCAGATGAAAGGTCCGCCATGCCCCCGAGTCGCCGCGGTGATCATGGTTGCGATCCTGGCGTGGCTGGTGACGCCGGTCACGGTGTTCGCAGCGGCCGGCCGGCAGCAGATGCAATTTGCATCGCCCACGGTGGCGGTGGAGACGCTCGTCAAGGCGGCGCGCGAGGGGGACACCGCCGGCCTGCTCGGAATCCTGGGGCCGGCGGGCAAAAATCTCATTTACTCCGGCGATCCGGTGGCCGACAAACTGGGCCGCGAGAAATTCGTCGCCAAGTACGACGCGGCCCACAAGATCGTCCGCCAGGACGACGCGACGGCGATCCTCCACATCGGGGAGGAGGACTGGCCCTTTGCCATCCCGATCGTGAAGGCGGGCGATGGCTGGCGGTTCGACACCCGGAAGGGCGCGCAGGAGATCCTCACGCGGCGGATCGGCCGCAACGAACTCAACGCCATCGAAGTCTGCCGCGCCTACGTCGACGCACAGCGCGAGTACGCCTCGGTGGATCGCAACGGCGACGGCGTCCTCGAATACGCGCAGAAATTCATGAGCAGCCCCGGCAGGCATGACGGGCTCTATTGGGATGTGGAGGGGGGCGGGGAGGCAAGCCCCATGGGGCCGCTGGTCGCCAGCGCCCGCGCCGAGGGCTATGACGGCGGCGAACCCCACGGCCAGCGCGCGCCCTACCACGGCTATTATTACAAGATCCTGGCCCGGCAGGGCGCGGCCGCGCTGGGCGGCGCTTTCGACTATGTCGTCAACGGCCGCATGATCGGCGGCTTCGCGCTGGTGGCGTTCCCGGCGAAATACGGCAACTCCGGCATCATGACCTTCATCGTGAACCAGCGCGGCGTCGTCTACCAGAAGAACCTCGGCCCCGACACCGCCGCGATCGCGCGGCGGATGACCACCTTCAATCCGGACCTGACCTGGACGACGGTGCGGCACTGAGGGCATCATGACGGGGCGCGATCGCTGAACCAGGTCCGCCATGACGACCGCCTCCACCCATCACGTCCACCGCCTCGAACTGCGGCTGCGCGAGCTGGCGCAGCTGTTCAATTCCATGGACCCCACGCCGTTTTTCAATCGCGACCTGAGCTCGGACGCGGAGGACTACATCGAAAGCTGGGCGATGGAATATCCCTCCGACAGCCGCTATCACATCATCGTCCATCTCCAGCAAATGCCCGCCGAGCCCAATCCCGGCGCGCTGATCAGCGAGGCGATCCACAACTACTTCAGCTACAAGGCGGAGCTGACGCGCCGGGAGTTGCGCCGGCTTTTGAGCCAGGGGCGCGAGAGCCTGCTCATCGGGCTGGGTTTCCTGGCGCTGTGCCTGCTCGGCGCCGATGCCATCGATCGCCACGCCAGTGGTTCGCTGCTGGTTTTCGGGCGCGAGAGCCTCACCATCGCCGGCTGGGTGGCAATGTGGCGGCCGATCCAGATTTTTTTGTACGACTGGTGGCCCCTCAACCGCCGCCGGCGCATCTACCAGAACCTGAGCCGCGCGCAGGTGAAGATCGCCGAGCCGCACCACGAGAAGGAAAAGACGCCGGCCACGGGCGCGGCGGAAGACAAAAAGACCTGATCCGCCGTCAGCGTCGCGGAGCGTTCGCCGCACGGGCCTTGCTCAAAAATCCCCGCTGTCTCAGGACGGGCCGTCGGGGCGGACGGTGGTCGGCGATGATGGCTTTTTAAACGGGCGCGCGCTATTTTGCGCCGGCCAGGAGCTGTTTGCGGATTGCCAGCAATTCCCGGCGGCGTTCGCGGCCGGCCTTCGGATAGGACATCTTGAGCCCGCGAAACAGGTCAAGAATGATCTGGGAAATGATCAACCGGGCGTTCTCCTTGTCGTCGGCGGGCACGATGTACCACGGTGCGAAGCGGGTGCTGGTCGCGCCGAGGCACGACTCGTAGGCCTGCATGTACTGCTTCCAGAATTTCCGCTCCTCGATGTCGCCGGCGCTCAGCTTCCAGTTCTTCTTCGGATTGTCGATGCGCTGGAGAAAACGCCGGCGCTGCTCCTCCTTCGACAGATGCAGGAAGAACTTGGCGATCCGCGTCCCGTTGCGATGCAGATGCCGCTCCAGATCGACGATGGAGCGGTAGCGGGATTCCCATATCGAGCCACCGTCCAGCGAATCATCCGGGATGCCCTCGCTGCGCAGAATCTCCGGATGCACGCGCACGATCAACACCTCCTCGTAATAGGAGCGGTTGAAGATGCCGATACGGCCGCGTTCCGGCAGGCACTGGATCGTGCGCCACAAAAAATCGTGCTCCAGCTCGGCGGCGCTCGGATGCTTGAAGCTGAACACCTTGCAGCCCTGCGGGTTGACGCCGGACATCACGTGCTTGATGGCGCCGTCCTTGCCGGCGGCGTCCATCGCCTGGAAAATCAGCAGCACCGCGCAGCAATTGGTCGCGTAGTGCAGCTCCTGGAACGCGCTCAACCGCCGGACGTGGTCATTGAGCAGTTTCCCGTAATGCCCCCTTGATTTGTACACGGGCTTGACGAGCGTCGGCCAGTCCTTGAGCCTGACCTTCTCCCCCTCCCGCACGCGGAACCTGTCGGCATCGATTTTCATCGTCATTCTCCCGCCCCGCTTCCCCGCGGCGATTCAGTCGCCACGGGCAATGATAACCGAGCCCGCCGCCGCAAAAAAAAGAGGAGGGCATGGCCCTCCTCCTTCCTGCTGCAATGACGCCTGACTTGCTCTTACTTCGTGGCGACGCAGGCCTTCTTCTCCGCGTCCCACTTCTCGCCTTTCTTGCACTTGTGCTTGTCGGCGGCCATGGCGCCGGTGCTGACCAGGAAAAGACCGGTCATCAGGGCAAGGATGAGCTTGCGAATGGTCATGCTGAATCTCCTTCAATGGTGGGTGGCTGTCGGTGAAAATCATCCCGCGATGCTCACGGGACGCAGGCTTATTATCATCCGGGAGCGGCGCGAAAGCCGGAACATTAACGAAATTTAATTTTCCGCCATCGGCAGCGCCCGCCGGGCGCGGGCGATTCTGAACGCAGCCTAAACAAGCGATCAGAACCGCATCACACTTCCGCAAACCGGATCGAAAATTCAGCATCGGTTTGGTCGAATGCCCATAGAGTGGCGCTGTCCAATTCAACAACAGAGGGTTATCGAAAGGAGGTATGATCATGAGCATTCGGACGACATTGGCGGGCGGTCTTCTGGCGGGCACGATGATGACCGGCATGGCGCTGCCGCAGACGGCCGCCGCGCACGGCACCGAGATCTTCTTCGGCTTCAACGTCGGCGTGCCGGTGGTTGAGCAGCCGGCGTATGTGCCGGCCTATGTGGAAACGGTGCCCGTGTACCGGCCGTACTATTATCCCTATGGTTATTACGCGCCGTGGGCTTCGGTGCGCTACTACGGCGGGCCTTGGGGTTATTACCACCATCATTTCCACGACTGGCACGACCGCGATTGGCGCGACCACGATCGCTGGTAGCCGGCTTCAAGCAGAGAGTGGGATGTGATGAAAGCCCCGCCCCGCGCGGGGCTTTTTTGACGTTGGATTCTAGGCCTGCGCGTGCAGGGCCGGCTGCACGGTGCGGGGCGGACGGCGGCGCAGCAGACCCCCCGGGGAATTGTCGGTCATGACCTCCGCCACAATCTCCGCATAGCTCACGTTCTTGTTCATCTGTTCGACGTAGAAATTCCTCCGGCCGTCGAAGTGGTGCTCCGCGTAGCGGTAGGCGCGGTGCAGCTGCTGGTCGAGGCGCTTGGAGGCGTTGGCATAGAATCCCGGGGTCTTGCGCACCAGATCGTCGCCGGATTCGAACATCGTGACGGTCTGCCCGTCGGGCATTTTGCGGCGGGCGAGCCCGCCCAGCACGAATTCCGGGTACAGGCGGTCGCGGCACTTCTCGAGGTAACAGCGATCGGACATCTGCGCGATGATGTCGGCGGTGCCGAGGATCTCGCCGACCCGGCGCAGCAGCGGGTCGGCGAGGCGGATGGTGTCGACCGGGCGCTCGTAGCCGGTGAAGTGCACCAGCTGCGCGGCCGCCGCCGCGTGCTTCCTCAGGCCGATGCGCGGCAGGTAATCGCGCAGGAAATGCGAGCCGCGCGAGACGTGCGTCAGGGTGTATTCCCCGCCGTGGAGGTGCCGGTGGTCATGGCGGCGCCGCAGGTAGCCGCAGTCATGAAACAGGGCGGTCACCACGCCGACGCTGAAAACATCCGGCGGCAGCGGCGCCTCGCCCCGCCGGCCGCGCTCGTAGCCGTCGAGCAGGCGCGCCATCGCCAGCGTCACGTCGAGCACGTGCTGGATGTCGTGGTATTCGGTGTCGCAGGGGTGATAGTCCGGATGCCTGCCCCGATACATCAGGGTCACGTCCTCGAAGGCGTGTTCCATCGGCCGGGACCTGCCGGCGGGATAGAGGCCGTGGTACAGGCGCATCACCTCGGCGGCGACCCCGGCCGGATCGGTGGTGCGGATCTTGTCCGTGACGTCGAAGTCGTTGCGGCGCACGCGTTTGACTCCCGGGGGCGTTGTTGTTTGTAGGGCGCAAGTCTGCCCCGAGTCATCGCCGGAATCAACCTTGAGAAAGCACTTTAACTTTGCGGTCACGGCAGGCGCGGGCGGGCGGCGAGACGCCGGCCGGGAAATGAGTCATCATGCGCCCGGCGCCCATCCATCCGCCCGAGGCCCCCATGAACGAGCACATCCGGCAGTTGTTGGAGGAGATGAATGCCATTGAGGACGAGCTGCGCACGGCGTTGCACGAGCAGCAGGAGCGAATCCACTTCCGCATCCGCGGCAAGCGCGTCGAATTCGAGGACGGCATACGCGAGGCGCACAGCCGGCTCAAGACCGGATTGCTGAAATGGTTCACCGAAAGCCGCCCGCAGAACTTGCTCTCCGCGCCCTTCATCTACGGCATGGCGCTGCCGCTTGTCTTCCTTGATATTTGCGTGACGATTTACCAGGCCGCCTGCTTCCCGCTGTATCGCATCGGCAAGGTGCGGCGCGCCGACTACATCGTCATCGACCGGCATCATCTGGCCTACCTCAACGTCATGGAACGGCTGCACTGCGAGTATTGCGGCTATGCCAACGGCCTCATTGCCTATGTCCGCGAGATTGCGGCCCGCACCGAGCAGTACTGGTGCCCGATCAAGCACGCCCGCAAGGTGCTGGGCACGCATGCCCGCTATGCGCAATTCCTCGACTACGGCGATGCCGCCGGGTATCACGCGGGGCGCTTACAGTTGCGCGACGCGCTGGCGCATGAACAAGATACGAAACAACAGGAGGCCGACACTCGCGCCGCGGGCCGGTGATCCATGGGCAAAAACGCGAGAATCAAATGGCTGGACGAGCCGGAAGAACACGACTATCCGGCGGCGGAGTCATTTTTAAGCCTGATTTACGATCAGAAAACCGCGGCCGGTTATGTGCAGAAGTTGAAGAAAGCGCCGGTGACAGAGTTCAAGGCCAAGGACATTTTCAGGGCTTCGGGGCTGTCACTGCTGGGGATCAGCAATTCACACGTGGAGAAAGATCGAAAAAAGATTCTTTCGGGCGAGAAGCTTTCTCCGTTGCTCCTGATCCGAGATGGCAACAACGGCAAGGTCATCATCGCGGACGGCTACCATCGCATGTGTTCCGTGTATTCGTTCGACGAGGATGCCTTGATTCCCTGCAAGATTGTCTGATGGTCTGCCGCTGCGGGAACCGCGGGCTGGAACAGGCAATACCGGGTCATTTTGTTATTCCGAGGAGCGGGAGCGATGGGGAATCCCAAATCATTGATTCTTGAGTTGGCGGGATTGAATCTTGTCCATCTCATCGAGCTTGAACGAAATGTGGTGGAGGGCATTTACCACACCGGCCTCAGCGCAGTTGTACAAGCCATTGCAGTGAAGGAAACGTAACGCAGGGGACGCACTACCGATTGCCAGAGCAGCGGAGAAAAATTCAATCCTTCGCCTCCTTTGTGGTCATGATCCATGCCGCACAAAGGCGACGAATACCCACACGATGGCGAGCGGCAGCAGCAGGAACAGCAGGATCGGGAACGTCAGCCAGGCCATGATCAGTCCGATGACGATGAAGCCGCCCAGCACGAAAATGCCGATCCCCGCGAACACAAAGACCAGGAAAATCGCCATGCAGAAAAGCGCGATCGAGGCGACGATCAGGCCGCCCGCTCCAACTATGCCCTTGAGCGGTCCGGTCAGCTCCTCGCCGTTGATGATGATTTGGGTGGCGCCGCCGTCGAGGAACAGCACCCATCCGACGATGAGCAGCATGATCAACGCAAGTACGATGGCCGCTTTCTTGGTCATGTGCGATTCCTCATGGATAAGCAGGGGAGACTCCCGCCAATATTTCTGGGGTTGGTGGCATCGAAGGGCGCTTCCAGGCACTGAACATCCCGTTCGTGCTTCGATGCGCGTAGCGTACCTTGGCCTGGGCCTGTCGAAGGCCCGGCACGAACGGTTTCTTTAAATGGCTGATACTCAATAATCAAGCCGCGCGGGCGCCGGTGACACAAATCAAAAGTTGAGGTTGGCGGCGAACGAGCCGGCGCGCATCGGCGCACGGGCGCCGAATGAATTGCGGTTGCCGCCGTGATGGCGGAATTGGTGCGGCGGGAAGTTCCCCATGTTGTGAAAGCGCCTGCCGAAATGGTGGTGGTTGAAGGCCACGAACGGCCAGTACCCGCCGACCAGCGGCACGGCGTAATCATTTTCCTCCGTCTCCCTTGTCTCCATGGCGATGCGTTCCTGCTGATCCAACTGCGCCTGCCGGGCGGCGATCTGCATGCGCTGCAGGCGTTCCTGCTGCAGTCGATCTGACAGCGCCTGATCGGCCTGGCGCAATTGCGCGAGGACGGCCGCGGCATCCGTCGGAGGGGCGTTCAGCACGTCGCTCTTGAATTCAATCACTTCCTGCGTGGCGCTTCCGGCGCACGGCGAATCCCGGTATTCCACCTTGCCATTGATGGTGCATTTGAACACCTCGGCGTGGGCGGCGACGGAAAACAGCAGCAGGAAGGGAAGGGCGGTCAGCGGCAGTGTTCGCATGGGCACCTCCGGCGCTCGTTTCGTTCATCGAGGGGCGGTCTCTCAAAATTAGACCGGGAGAGCCGCTCCTGATTCCGGGATTGGGCGATATTACGCTCCGGGTATTTTAAACGCCAACTGAACGGCGCAAAACTGCCGCGCTCGACATTACTTTGCCACGAATCCGGGACGCCTTGTGGCGTTTTGCATTAATTTGCCGGCTGTTCAGCCGGGTGGGTCCCCCCGCGCCACTTAAAATCGCGGGCCCTTCTGCTTGGTGCAAAAGCCGCTCGCCTTGCCCTGCGGCTTGACGGTCGCCAGGAAGTGCCCGTTCAGGCGGTCAACGGTCATATCCAGCTGATCCCCGCATTTGAACGAGATGCGGGCGGGATTGATGCGCACCTCGGACGTGGCGCAGTCCAGGCCGGTGGTGATTGTGTTTTTGGCTTGATCGACGATGAGCTGGGCATAGGTGCCGCTGAGCTCCGCGGGCTTGTCGTAGAGGCAGGAAAGGTACAGGATTCCGGTGGTGTCCGTCATGGTGGATTTCCCCTCGGAGACGGCGGGCAGGACGGTCAACGATACGAGCAAGAGATGGTTCAAACGGCGCATGGCGTGTTTTCCCTCCGGCGCATTGGCTTGTCTTGGGGCTTTCGACGGTTCCATCGGATGACCCCGCCCGACTCGACCTTTGGTGCGAAAGGCCGGATAAAAGTTCCTGATACAAACGCCGGCCGGCGCGCAGGGGGGAACCGCGGGCCGCCCTAGGAAGTGGAGTACCGGCTTCCGGTCCGCCGTCCGCCGCGCGGCAGGCGGAAAATGCGACGCACGTGAAGCACCCGTTCCCGCACGCGCTCCTCCTGAAGGTCGTGCAGGCGGCCCTGCAGCAGGTCTTCTAGCGTCAGTATGCCGACGATCTTTTCCCGAGCGGAACGATCCACCACCGGGACGCAGGAAACCCGGTTTTCCGCCAGCAGGTAGGAGACCTCGCGCAGTGTCATGTCGGGATGGCAGACGGTCGGGGTTCTCACCATCATTTCATCGATCGAGACATCCGGCGCCGCGGTTTCCGACAAGGTGGCATCCAGCATGTCGCGGCGCGTGACGATGCCCGCCAGCCGCCCCTGGCCGTCCAGGATCGGGTAAATGCGCTGTGGATTTTCACTGTCGCTCCTTTCCCGCCGCGCCGCCGTGAAGGTGGTGATTGCATCGTTCAGCGACGTTCCTCTCCGGAAGCTGGTGAAGTTGCGGCGCATCACCTCGCGCACCAGCATGACCTCGAGGGGATCGATGGAATACTCCCGCGTGAGATGGAAACCCTTTCGGGCCACTTTTTCAGTCAGCACCGATCGCTTGAGCAGGAGAGCGGAGATGCCGAAGGCCGTGGTGGCTGAGATCACCAGTGGAAGCAGCGCCGTCCAGTCGTGCGTGAGTTCCAGGGCGAAGATCACGCCGGTCAGCGGCAGCCGCATCGCGCCCCCGATGACGGCCGCCAGGCAAACCAGCGCCCAGAAGCCCGGCGCGACGTGTGGAAATATGAGCGCCAGCAGGCTGCCCAGGGCCGCGCCCAGCATGACAATCGGTGCCAGCACGCCGCCGGACGTGCCGGAACCCAGCGACAGGGACCAGATGAGCGTCTTGACGACCAGAATGCCGGTAATCAGCGGGACCGTCGCCGTGCCGTTGAGGAAAACCTGTATGACGTCGTAACCGACGCCCAGCGCGCGCGGCTCGAACAAACCACCGACGCCGATGATCAGGCCGCCGATCGCGGGCCACCACATCCAGTGGATGGGCAGCTTCATGAACATGTCCTCGGAAAAATAGATCAGGCGCGTCGCCACCAACGCAAGGAGGGCGCCCGCGCCACCGCACACGACGCAGAGCAGATATTCGACGGGCGTCAACGCCGGCGCCAGGGTGCCGACCGGGAAGATGGGCGCGCTGCCGATCAGGGGTACGCGGAGTATCGCCGCCACGCACACCGCGAAGGCCACCGGCAGAAAGCTGCGGGGGCGCCACTCGAACAGCAGCAGCTCGACCGCGAGCAGCAGCGACGCGAAGGGCGCGTTGAACGTCGCCGTCATGCCCGCCACGGCGCCGGCGACCAGCAGCGTCTTGCGTTCGTCCGCGGTCAGCTTGAGGAACTGGGCCAGCAGCGATCCGAAGGCGCCGCCGGTCATGATGATGGGGCCCTCGGCGCCGAACGGCCCGCCCGTGCCGATGGTGATTGCGGCGGAGAGGGGCTTGAGCATGGCGACGCGCGGCTTCACCTTGCTGCCGTCGCGGAGGATGGAGTAAATCGTCTCGGGCATGCCGTGCCCGCGGATGACCTCGCTGCCGTAGCGCGCCATCAAGCCGACCAGCAGGCCGCCGAGGATGGGCAGCAGGAGGATCAGCGCCGGGCTGTGATGATCGGCGCCGGGCGCGACCAGGGCGAAGTTGAAACGCTGATAGAAGGCCAGGTTGGTGATGAGGCCGATGAGCTTCAGCAATGCCCATGCCGCCGCCGTGCTGATGATGCCCGCGGCGCAGGCCAGCAGGACAATCAGGAATGTTCTTGTAGTTACCGTGAAGTCGCCCAAGTGCCGTGGCACGGCGTCCGTCCGCGTTGAATTCATCGTCGCTTCCGCGTGGTCGATCAGGGTGCCAGTTGGGAATCAATCGCCTGTTCAAATGGTGCGGCGCGCGGACTCGAATGTCTCGCGCAATTGATTGAATCCGTTCACTTTCAATGATAGCCGGTTCCACGGTTACCGTCAAAGTTACCGTCACTTGAGCGAGTTACACCGCCGTACGCGAAGTCTGCGCCGTGCGCAGTAACAACTTATGTTGGGGATGCGGGGAGTCATATTGATGTCCACCACCATTTCCCCGCCCCAAAAATTCAATTGGTGCAATAACTGGGGCTGGTTTCGACTTTAAACGCCGTCTGTGGCTTTCACTAATCGAGAAAAGGGGCGTTTTTTAGACTGCCGAATGGTTGTGGGGTGCGGGTTGTGTTGTCCGCGGCTCACGCTTCACGGCGAAGGGCGGAGTTGGGATGGTCAACTTTGCCCAAGGTGGCCACCGTTTTTGTGTGGACATCTTCGGGGTTGGTGGCCACCTTCGGCGGTAATGACCATCAACCGGTGTATTCGAATAGATTGAAGTCCACAACACCTTCCCCGCCCCAAAAAGAATTAAGGTAATCTCGCTGTTCATTCAGATGGAACAACCTCATATTGTTCGGTTGAGTAAGGATTCCCTGCGCCGTAAGGATTATTCAGACTATCTGGAGAATAGGGGTTTCCATACCGTCCATACGGATTCGATGTAGAGTCGGGATCGTAGGGGTTCGTGCTAAACCTTCCGTGGTAATTCCCTTGACTATCGAAAATTTTCGGAGCATCGGTAGCGTAGGGATTCGTCCATGATTGATTGCTGTATCGGCTTCCATACCGGCTGTAAGGATTCATGAGGCCATCAGGTTTATAAGGGTTTCCGGCCCCATATGGATTATCCAAGCATTCTGCATCATAAGGGCAGGCTCCATGAGCGAAGTTTCCAACACCAATGAAAGTCACTGCCGCTAGCAAGATCATTACTCTCGGTTTTCTTGTCATAGGCTGCACTCCACTACTCGTTTAGTAGATTCTTCCCCCACGTCTGGCAACTTTATTAAGTCGCGGACTAGGATCACTGGCCGCTCTGCCCTTCGCGTGGCCTTTCTTGTAGAACTTAAGGAACAGGTACAAATCTCCCCGGTCTCCCCGGGCCGCTTGGCTGGGAGAAGGTTACAATGACCCCGTCCTCATTTAGGATTTTCGAGGTATCTCTGCTCTATCCTGCCACAAAGGGAGGCAACACTCACATAGCGGGTTATGCATGCACCGCTAGCCGCGTTGCCCGTCGGCATCTCGCCGGCTCTGCGCTGCCCACGGCCTTAATTTCAGCGGCAAGCGCGAGGAATTACGTGTAAAAAGAACCGGTTTTGGTGCGGCCGCGTGCGCTAAATCCCGGCGCGGTCAATCTCGTGACCGCGGGTTAGTGGTTACTACATCAGGAAGCTACAGGCAGTCTGCACGCAACGCCCTCGCACAAACAGCGTCGGGTGTGCACAGCCCTTCGTGCGCGCTAGCCTGCAAGCTCAAGTATTTTCCTGAGTGCGGAGGCGGCCTCGACGAGTCGGCCCTGAGTGAAGATTGGCTCGCAGCGGGCATGTGTCAGCACAGCAGGGGCGGCGATTACGGCGCAATCGTACAGGCTTGTGGACGTGAGCTTGAGCGGCCGGTGGCAGGCGGGGCATAGGCCTGGCGGTGTAGTTAGCGGGTGATGCTGTGCGTAGAGCGCGGCCAGTTCAAAGAGCGCGGCCTCGGCGTTGCCGTGCGTGATGAGTGCCTCGCTGTAAGCCCGCTTCCAGTGCTTGGTGACCCATTGCGAGGGGGAGAGCACCGGCCGGTTCTTACTGCCGCGAGGCCGGCCCGCCGGATTACCGCTGACGCCCTTCAGATAACGCCCACGCTCATCGCGTTCCGTACCATTCAATTTATCGGTCTCCCGACCTGGCGCATTGAAATGCTCTCCGCGTAAGCCCGCAACGTCTCCACTGGAATATACCCGGCCTCTATGTCGGCGATGTCCTCCGCCGTCATCTCGGCCATGAAGCGATTCGGTGACAGGGGCAGACCACTACAGGCGCGGGTAACTATTTCCAGTGTGCTGATGATCTCCGGCTTGTGGGAGCGCACCAGCCCCACCAGTTCCGCCGGTAATTCATGCTCCGCCAGCAACAGCAAGCCGCCACTATCCAGCCTCAAGGTTCCACCGGCTTGCTGGACCTGCCGCAGTACATGCGATGCGCTCATAGCCTCACCCACCAGGCTAGGGGTTTTCGATCCGTACATCCGTGACAATCCATATCTGGCGCGGTTTCCGGGGGTTTTCGATCCGTGACGGTGTCCTCGGCTGTCACGGATCGTAATTGGCCTGAAACCCGCGCCCCGCTTATGTTGTTACGGATGCACGGATCGAAACCCCCTGTCTCCGGCAGGTAGCGAGCGAAGACGTCCCGGAAGTCGTCCAACACGTACCCCTTCCCTCGGTCATCGCCGGCGCGCAGGGTGGTGGGTCTGATCCCAAAGCGCTTCAGCAGCGCCGCAAGCTGCCGCGCCGTGATCGGCCTCCCGTTCCGGAGTTCCGGCCACGGCCTTTCCTCCTTCTTGCCCAAGGCGTCCACCACATCGGCTGATAGCAGTCTGTCGCCCCGTTCATGGAACAGCGCGCGCATGTCGGCTAGCAACAACACGCCCAAAGACTCGGCGTCATCGTCAGGCTTCGCCAGCAACTCATATGCCCGGCGCACTCGCTCCGGCCACTCGCCGCCGGCAACCTCCGCGATGGCGAACAGCGGGCGCCAGTTGTCAGCGATGCGATTGACCGCGCCCTCCGGCAGTTTCGGATCGCAGTTCTCCAGCGTAGAGAGGTTATCCAGTGCAAACCGCGCCAGCTTCCGGCACAACGCCGCCGTCTCATGTTCCACCCGCCGCGAATCAAAAGGCTGGCGTTTTTCTCCGGGGGCGATCCGCTGCATGCGGATGATGATGGAGCGATCCGCTAGCGTGCCGGGCAGTGAACGAATACCGGCCAGCGCCACGGGCGCGAATGTCTTGAAGATTTTGACTTCGTTGTTGTCACCCTCGCAGCGCATGATGCAGCCGCCGCGCTTGTGCCCGGCGTTCAATGCCCCGCGCAGTTCCTCATTTTCAGTGAGAAACGAATCGTACTCATCGATCAACAGGGTGGGCGTCTCCCTGTCGACAATACGAAACAGCACGGCGGTTGTTATGTTCTCCGTGCGGATGGCCTTGGGAGCCAACACATGAAGCACGTCAAGAAACAAAGTTTTGCCACAACCTTTTTCCGGCGCGGTGATGTTCAGGCGCGGAGTATGCTGACAGGCGTTAAAGCAATGCGCGTGCGCGATCCACAGCGCTGCCACGTCCGCCGCACCCTCAGGCAACGCCACGTAGCGGTTAATGGTACCCGCGCACTCGGTTAACAGCGAGGCGCCGTCCACGGCTTCCGGCCACGGTTCGGGCGCGGTGAAAATAGCCGCCTGTCTCTGCCCTGTCTCCAGCTGTTTACGCGCGCGCTCAACTTCAGCATCCAGCGTAATGACCCGCACGCCCAGCGCCTCCGCTTCCTTCTGGCGGCAGCGGTCGTACTCCAGCGGAGACAGCGCCGCCAGGCGTTGCGGCGCGGCGTTCGGCGTGAACTCCAAAACTTCACCGCCATATCTCAGTAACGAGTCAGAGGCAATCTGTGCGTCCATTCAAGCCGCTCGTTTCCCCCGCGCATCAATACGAGCTTGAATCCACGCCTCGATTTCGTCCGAATCCCAAGCGACGGCTCGCTCACCGAGCGGGACGGATTTTGGGAATTGGTTGAGCGCCATTAGCCTGTACAACTCACTGCGGGAAAGGTTGACGCGCTCTTGAACCTGCTTACGCCGGAGAAGGATTTTCGCCATGCTCTGCCTCCTTTACGCCCGATACCGCCACGGCTTATGGAGCGCAATGTTGACTCGGGAACGTCTTATGCTTCACCCCCGTTACGGGGCCAATTTGCGTGTTTGGCAAGCAGCGTCATCGCCTCTTCCGCCGCCATTTCGTGTTCGTCTGGGTCAAGCATTTCTACCGGTGTGTAAATCCATTCGTCGAGCCGGACTGGATGCTTGGCTATGTCGGGATGCGGTATCCCGGCAACGGTGAGAGCGTCTGAGACAAATTTTCGTAAGGATGCGGGGTTGTTAGGGTTTGTGCCGTAGCGTTGGTAAATCATTCGTAACCAGCCGCAGAGATAACGCTCCTGTTCAACACCATGGAGTCCAAACTTCCCCCGAATTAGTTGACACCCTGGGCTAACGAGCTCGGAGGTGTGAGATGGCAAGAGCAGGACCTCGCAAGGTGGCGAGATACGGCGATCAGTTCAAGGCGACGGCGGTGAAGCTGAGCA